>Ga0075439_12989_pt2 | contig 19517 bp, 18 predicted proteins | sample MintriSingleCell_FD_74264 | JGI IMG/M metagenome (GOLD analysis project Ga0075439, IMG submission 74264) | Marine eukaryotic communities from Monterey Bay, USA to study complex ecological interactions - Minidiscus trioculatus JGI Plate_4_G5... | ecosystem: Environmental > Aquatic > Marine >... | reverse complement strand
GACATGGTACTGTTTTGTGTTAGAAGAGTTGGTAGTAGTCAAATTTTTATAATCTACTTTGATTGAACTAATTAGAAAATAGGGTTTCTTTCTTCTAACTGTCAACACACTTCGTAGGGTATAAATAGATGAAAATAAACCGCACCTATTATATGATATGGAGAGGATTACCTGTCTTGATAGAACAAAGAGAATGGGTGGCGGGTGGATGGACTGCATTTTATTTGTTGGGTAAAAGGATACCGCTCATAAAATTATGAGAGTCTGCCGCGCCGATGATAGATGTGTAGGCGCGGGCGTACCATAGTAATTAAAATGGAGTAGAATACTATAAGTGGTATAGTGCAAGAGTATTAGAATATACAATCACAAGACGGAGAAGGGTGACTTTGTTGTATTGGTCGGCATAAGTCATAAGAGAGAAAAGATTGAAGTCTCATAGTTAAAACAATGGCGGCAAGAAAGAGCTGTACCAAGATGACATGGTCAGGAAAGTCTGCGCTTAGCGCAATGTTTTATCATGTGAATTCAAGTGTTCAATATGAAGTGTGGTGATTTGAGTACTTCATTTGGCCTTCGTATATGTATTTGCAAACGTATGTACTAACATAAGTTACTATCGTCTCTATTTCATCATCATGAATCATATAACGCACATGGTCAGAGGCCAAGAACAAGTGTGGTGTAGGGGGTAGTAAGAATCCAAATAAGGCAAGTATCAAGCAATCACAACAGCCTGATCATTCAAAACTTGCAATGGCCAAGATTATTGCAAAGCTTGGTCCAAGTGAGGATGAACGTGTTAAGAATAGACAAGCTGCCAGAATGGCAAGGAGAGATCAGATGAGACAAGAAGAGTTGGATAGGGAAAGAGAATTAAAGAAAGAACAGGCGAGATTAGACGATATGGTACGACCGCATGATAAAGCAATTGATAAGATGAAGGAATTAGAATCAAAGTTTCATGAACAGCAGATAAACAACAATAAAGAAACAGAAAGCAGTAGTTGCAGCAACAACCATGATGATTTGGAACACAGGAACTCAATATGTGAATCAAAGCAACTGCAATTGGATGAAGTATTGGCATTAGATGCAATCTATGCCGATATGCATACACTTAAAGTTTCCGAAGCTTGTCAACTCCAAGAGTTGCAATCTAAACTTGATAGTTGGCAAATGGAAGATGGTGATATCATTGATTTACAAAAGGTTATAGTCGACCATCCAAAGATTATATACACTCTCAAACGAAGTATAGAGGATCCACAAGATGATGACTGGATTATACATCTGTTAGTAGTAGTTAAATATCCACCGAGTTATCCAATAAGTACTACGCCACCAATACTTAAAATTCAATTGTATCTAATTACTAAAGAATCACTTGTGGTGCCCTCCAACAAACCTCTAGTATCATGCGGTGTATTGGATGAAGGAAGACTATTGCCGGCAATTTCCAAAGAGGCCCAGGAACTAGAAGGAATGCCAGTTGTTTACGAGTTGCTTGATACGTGGCTAAATGAACATATATTTGACTATATACAAAAGAAGTCGTGATCTATTGTTGGTAACACTTATTATATTAGCAACAAAATTAATATGGCAACTTAGTAATTTGGATAGTATATTCTAGATGCGGCCTGGGAATAGAATATTGGGAAACTTGCGAGAAACGATTACGAACTCATCATATGTTATTATACCGTCGTTTCGTTTATCACATTGAGCAATGATTGTTTCGGCCTTACGTGCTACCTCTGCTTCTGTTTTGGCCATGTGATTACTTGCTAAAATCTTCACTAGCTCACGATGTGTAATAGACCCAGTATTTTCCTCGTCGTGTAGTTGAAAGGCAAACTTCATCTTATCATCTTTACCCGCTCCAGTAAAGTTGGCCAGAGCAATTAGTAATTCTTTGGCATCAATGAGTCCAGATTTTTGATAATCATACATTTTGAACACCTCCTCACTCTGTAGGCTAGGCTCAACTGCAAGTATTTCACAGAACTCAGTATAATCCATGATACCAGACTTCTTCTTATCCAATACTTGGAATCGACGATGAGCTCTTTTGATAGATTCAGGTTTTAGATAATTGTCTCGAGCAAACTCGTCTAAAGCTTTGCGTTTGGCATTACGAGCCTTGATGACTTCGGGACCCGACTGAGGACTTGTACTTGCAAAGCTGCCATTACCTTGAGTCAAGCCACTGAGGTTGATACTGTTGTTGCCAATGATAGAATGACGAGCCGCCGCTCGTAGGCCAGCTGGAGGCTCGCGTCCACCAGTTACCATGCGATAGAATTCATCAAAGGCTACTTGACCATCACCATTCTTGTCTACCATTCGTATCATTTCGTCAACTTCTTCATCGGTTGGTCTCTCTCCAATGTTAAGAAGTACGTGTCTTATTTCTGCTGCGCCTACATAGTTATTCTTATCAAGATCAAACGATCGAAAGGCTTCAATGATCTCCTTTTCTGTAAACTCTTCTCCCTGCTGTGAGTTACCATCTTCGTTCTCCTTTCCCCGACTTTCGTTGTCTATGGCAGTAGATTGTTTGGGATATTTACCATTTCTGTAAAATGATGCTGAGATTGCCAATTGACCAGCATGATGATTGAATTTGTCAAGTAGTTCAATAGCACCTTCATATCTTCCTTGGGCTACCCAATCTAATATCCCTACTCGTGCCAAGCCCATGAACTTGTCTTCTCCAATCACTTCTTTGTCTAAGATCTCAATGTCCAGTTCACGTTCGGTGGTTATTTCAAACTCAAACTCTTCCTTCCATTCTGGATTCTTCCCTCCATTCTTGTGAGTACTGGTAGTGAACTCGTTATCACCTATTCTTAACTTGACATATGGATCGGCTCTTCCAAACACACCCTGTCCAGCCTTAAGATTAAGGCCCTTTATTATAGTAATTACTAGCTTACCAAAAGCATGTTGAGGCTGTGGAGACATATGTGGAATTTGTGAATGGATATGAGGTGGTAGCCTCCCAGGTGGTTTAGTAGGTATATCTAGGGTTGTTGAAGAGACAGAAGACTGATGTTGTTGTTGTTCTACAGCTTTTGAATTTCGTATTGGAGTCATCTTTGGTAATGTTTGACTTGGATGTGGTGGTGGCGGTGTCGATGGTTGTACTCGCAGCTGTTCTCTTTGTGGTGGATTACGAATGGGAGACATTTGTGGCATTTGGTGGTGTAGTGGTGCAGATGGTTGAGGAGGAAGCGAAGAAGGCGGATCTGGAGACTTTGCTAAAGGTGTGTTTAGAGTGTACCAAAATATGAGAGGGTAGATGGTATAAAATGAATACATGAAACATATTACTCACCCACTGATAGTGACGGTCTGCCGAGGTAATACCCGGGAGGACCTCTCCCTACTCTTGGTGGAGGACCTCTTGGAGGAGGGCCCCTTGGTGGAGTAGGATTCCTTTGTTGCTGTTGTTGATGATGCATCATCCCAGGCTTCGGACTATAATCTCCAGGAGGTTGAATTGTAGGTCTATTTGGTGGGATACCCCGAGGTATTGCGGATAATGATTGTCTTCGTCTTGGACCGGTATTGGTCGGTTGTAGAGGAGTTGATGGAGATATACCCCCTGGTTGTTGAGGTTTTGATGGTGACATTCCTTGCTGTTGTTGTTGTGGAGCAATTGGAGGTGACTTGTTGTCTCCTCTCATTGGAGATATTGGAGCATTAAACGAAGGCATCCTTCTCTGTTCACTTCTGATCTACTCTGCAATATTATTTTCTCTTTGACTTATGAATGTTTAAGTTTTGCATGAGATTTTTTTCATTTTTGGTGGGAACGGATGTGCAAATCAAACGATCTACACTCTCCCATTCGAGAGACTGGGGTCTTGACTCATAACAACAGTTACAAGTTACTTGAACCTCGACTATTCTTTTAGAAAGAATCCTATAGAATGATCACATCACAGGGTCCAAGGGCACACTTGAAAGACAAAGAGCGCCAAACAAGTGCCGAAGAAGAGATGTTGTTGCAACGAGAAGAGGTTGCACGTAAACAACAAGATTCGCCTGATAATATTCCATTAGAATCAACTGCCCAACATTCACAAAGGCAATCAAAAGATTGGTTGTCAAAAGAGACTCCCGAAGATATCGTTGCAATGAGAAAAGATCAATTGTCCAAAGAGTCTGTAACCTACTGGTCACACCCACTACTAAATGAGGCGCCACACAACAGAGGAGCTACATTGTTTGGTAAGGACGCAGTTTTCTCAAACGACATTAACGACTCTCGAGTAAGACATACCGAATGATACTAATATGATAATACTGTACTGCTACTCTTGATGTATGTTTCATGTAGGTAGGTAGTAAATAACTTCTAACAAAGATACAACAAAAAAGCCGTTTAGTCTCCGTCCATTATCTATCGTTGGTCCATGTATCTGCATTTCTATAAACTTGATTCATGACTGTCTTGATATATACATCGTTTGTTGTACTAAATATGTTGCTGCTTAATTTACTTGCAACATATTACCACTGTCATATCTCAAATCCTGTAACCATCTTCAATTACTAACCGCTTAGGTAGTCGCGTATATGTTGTAAACTAGATGATGGTGGGATAAATTGGAAGGCCGTCTCGTTCTCATTTGCTAAAAGACTAACAGCTTGGGGTAAATCCAGTCCAACTACTTCAAAGTCTTCTGCTTTACCCCCATCCATGGACACTGCTTGTGATACTGCCTGTTGTTGTTTTGTATCATTATGAGAAGCATTAGATTTATCTAGAGTTACGATATCATTACAAACATTTGCAACTCACCTGGTTGGCATCTTCCAATTCAAAGAATAGAGGTAGGCATGGCTTGCCATTTTTATCCTCTTGTGCAATCTCCATACTAAAAGAGAAAGTGATATGTGTAAGCTAGTAATGAATTCAAAAATATATGATATCAGTATAGATGCATCATTGAAGACTCACCATGCAAACAATGGTACTTGTTGGCCCATGGGATTTGCATTTGGAGGTGCCCCTGGAAGATGCGCGTTATCATGATTTACGAAGACGGAAAGAGCAAATTGTAACATATGTTAGTACTAGTGGGTTACAAAAGCAATCAAATTTGCATGACAAAACAATACTAACGCGGACTTTCCTGCTTGAACAATAGACTGCTTGTTTGGTACAATGATACTATAAAGGAAGGAATGTTGATAGATGAGTATACATTTAGATATGGTCTCTCATACTCTAAACACAAACAAACAACAACTTACGCCTCATCTTTCGCCCACATTTCTGTTATGTTGTGCATATATAATATGTGAGTAAACTTTTTAGTGTGTACTTCCATGTGTGTACAAGGATATAAATGTATAATATATAACAAAATCTCACCAAATATCCCACCCAAAGGATAAGGATTGATATCCATTCCTGGCAGTGGTGTATTCTCTTTAGCCTTCTCGAGCTCCACCAATGCTTCAGACACGTGAGTGTAGAACAAAGGAACTTGAAATGAGTCGCCCTTCTTGGATATCTCATACTTGATAGGCGAGCCTTCTTCGTTGGCAACAGCAAAGATTGGTACTTGATCCAACTCTTTCTTTATTGATTCCCAACCAGGTGAGTCAAATAATTCATTTGGTGTTTTTGATGATTGCAAAGATGATGATGATGTTTTACTTGGCAATATAAAAGATTGCACAGAGTCGATTGATGAACATAATATGAAGCATAAAGTGGCAACAACCACAATACCTATCCTCATTTTAAATCGATAATATAAAGGTACGATATGTAGGATGATATTAATTCAAATTGAAATAAATTTTACATTCCACGTCGAATAATACCTATCCTTAAACTCGAGGTGATCAAATTACTCTAAATGCACCCATGCTGAATGCTCCCATGCTAGGAGATAAGATAGACTACTACATATGTGTATGCAATAATATAAGTCATTGGTGGTATTACTATTTACTCATATTTACTTCGAACTTGTCTTCCCTAATATACAAAGTCTCACCAGTGAACACTCACAAGCACAAATTCTTAATCCTTCGACTTCTTCTTCTCTTTTTTAGAACTCTTCTTTGATGACTTCTTTGAGCTCTTCTTTGATGACTAATCATATACAAGATAAAAGGTTGAGTTATTATGGATACAAGAAAACACAAAGACAAACATGTAACATATAGTAGTCGTACTAACCTTTTCCTCTGGCTCCTTGTCGGGGGTCTTAGGCACCTCTTCATCTGATTTCTTAGCTTTCTTTGCCTTCTTGGCAGATTTCTTAACATCTTCTGCATCACCTGCAGCCTCATCAAGACTTGCCTTCCGCTTCTTATCCTTCTTCTTCTTTTTCTTTGCTGAAGCGGCAACATCCTCATCCATAGCATCTTGACCTGCCTTGAGATGCCGGGCCACTTCCTCCATGACATCAATATTCTTACGTGGTGCAGCTCCGGTTTCATAAAACTTGAGACGCTCTTCCACTTGATCTCTCAACTTCTGGCCATAGGTATTAGATGGTTCATCGGCAAACGAATCAATACGTGTAGCAATTGAGCATTTGTTGGCAAGATATCGTGATATCCTACCCTTGTTCTTGGCATCTGCTCTACCAATAAAAGTTGAATGGTAAATGAGACCATATTTGGGAGTGTTTCCCTTGGTTTTGAGTGCTCGGAAGAGAGCCTTTTCTGCACCAAGGATCTGTACAGTTGAGGCTGGGGCTTTGGCAAGATTTGTCAATGATCCCGCCTAGTTGCGATATATAGAAAAGCGTATGTTGTGAGTCGACTGTCCTTGTACATATCCAACAATAACACATGGTAGAGATATTCAGACGTCTTACCTTGCTAATCAATCGAGCAGCAACTGTATCACCAATCAAAGTACTCAAGTTTGGTGCCACAACTGTCATCTTATCAGTAAGATACGATGCCAACTGTTTCCTATACTCAGCAAGTTTCACCATTCTCTGTGTAAAATTCACAATATTAACCATATCTACTGCACTGCAATCCATCCCCATGGATGTTCGTGCCGCTGCCACAACTGCATTGGCAACATCTTCATCTCCGATAATTTCAACCAAGCCTGCCAATTTGTCTTCAAATGTATTCCCACCCATCTCCTCCTCACCATTGTCATCCTCGCCTCCTCCACTTACACAGAGTGAACGCTTATCCTGAATAAATGCAGCACATCGTGCATACATATAGTTATCCTTCACAAGGTCCTTTAATTCTGGGAAGTGCCAAGAGTACCACTCACGAACACGCATGGCAAAGGTATTAAGATCCTTATCCATCTGATCTAACAAAGCAATACTTTGGATAATCATATTATCAGACCTAGCTGGGTTGAATTTGATTTTCCCACGAGAGTAGGAATGTCCCAAACCAAGCTGAGCCTGTGATGCCGATCCTCCACCTAATCCCTTAACAAAGTGTGTCATATGTAATCGACATCCTCGTAGTACCTCACGTACAGTCTCATCACTACGACAACTTAATCCTGGCATACCATCGGCAATAGCCGTGGCCAACGCTGGATCGATCACACCCAAGGCAAATGATGGTGGCTTCCCCTCCTTCTTCTTCTTAATCTTTGGCAAATTCATTTCCAAGAAGGCATGTAATCCATCAGTACAGGAATGTTCACTAATGGCATTAATACTTGATAATGCATCCTCGGCTGATTCGAATGGTTGGAATGCTTTAAGTTTAATAGCACGGCTGAAACGATCTAAGTCGGTGACTGTATCCATTGATCCCTCGAGGAGGGCACCGATTTCCTCAAAGGCAACTACCTCAAAGAGAGCATATCCTGCTGCAGATTCATGTAGGACAAAGAGTGCTTTAGCGTCACTCATTTTCTGTTAGATGACTGATATTGTTGATGATAGATATGATTATTGTTTCTCTCTTTATTATTGATGATGGTTGAGTTATCAATATAACAATTTAGATCATAAAGCCGTATGATGTCTAATAAAATCAATGGTGAATTAGTAGTCAATGATGTAGATTCTAACCTAAACTTTGTAGGTATCTAATCTCTTTCTTGTGGGCTTTCTTGCATGAAATACATAATACAACGCTTGCCGCCACCTTGTCAATCCATGATCACACATCCACGATAATAACCAAGAGAATAACTCTATCTTTGTACTAGTATATAGAATAAAACGAAACAATAATGGTGGCTGCCGTCGTCGACGGCATTGACATGCCAAGTATCAAGATTAGGTAATTATTACATGAGTTGTTTGTTATGTTTTGCTTCTACAATATTTTGCAATAAGATGTACTCACCTATAAATTATATACCATTACCACAACATTACTAAAACAAAACATAGACAAAGTATTGCAAATAAAGTAACATCCAAAAAGGCAGAAAAGGGATACACTCTATCGGAGGAGAAATGTACTGATTGTGATATGAATCTATTATTATCATCTAATGGTAAATCTGATTGTAAGGTATGTCCTGCGATTAAGAAATGGGTACAACGTAAGAATGATAATAATACCATTGCTGCTGTCAAGAAGGATAATGACGTGGATGTACGCGATGAGGTAGTAGTAGTAGATGAGAAGACAATGGAAAAGGAGGAGATGCGAGATGATCCAGAGGAGGATAACAACCCATCAATCAATACAAGTGTTAGTGTTGAAAGTCTAGTTGAACACTTTGAAAATATAAAGGTAGTCCAAGAGACAGCAACGAGTAATACCAACACCTTGACATCAGTAGGGAGTACTGATTCAGATGATACTGACGCTATTCGTGAACGTGCACGTCAAATTATTATGAATGCACGGAATGGAAATAAGTGGGATGACAATAATGATGATGACTCTGATCTTTCAGAAGCCGAAGAGGAGGAGGTAGAAAGAGAGAGTGAAGATAGTGATGATATTGATAACAAGTCTTCATCAACTGACTTCTCAACATTGGCGGAAAATGTGGATATAAAGACGACATTCTCTAGTGATTCAATGGAGGATGCCTTTTTGCAACAAAGAGCAGCTGCTATTATCAATCAGGCACGTATGAAGCTTCAAACTACTAACTCTGACGATTCTGATGGTGATGAAGATGATAATGCATCGGTGGATGAAGTGGAGGAGGAAGATCAGGAGAAGGAGAGCCTTTCAGCGCCTGAATCTCCCGAGGAGGTAGCTGATGCTGAAGAGGTAAACCCATCCTCCTCAAGTGCAGAAGAGGAGACCAATACAGGAATGGAGCTACATGATGCCGCTATTATTATCCAATCTACCACCAGGGGATTCTTAGCAAAGAAACAAGTATTAGGTTTGATGTTCAGGGAGTATGAAGAAGAAACAAACTTGGATGAGTTTGAAACACTGGGTGTGAATAATCCAACTGAGGAGACTGATGATGACGAGAAGGAGGAAGATGATCAATATGTTGATGTTGATATATCAGTTGACAAACAGGAAGACACTATTTCAGAACCAGAAATGTTAGAGCCAGAACCTCAGCAAGAGGAGAAGCTTGAGTCGGTGGATGTTCATGTGCAGTCAGAAGCGGCGGTACAGCTTGCACCAGTAGCACCTGAGTCAGAGAGCTTGGAAACATCGGAGAGATTTGATACAATTGATGAGATGGTTATTCATGACATAAATCAGATGAAGAATGCCATATCTCCTGTCGTACAAGAAATGAAGAAAGCATTGAATTCTTCTCAACAGAAACTAAGTAGTACAGATGTCGGCAAGACTGCCAAGTCTCGAGGCTTCTTTGCCGAACTTGCATGTAAGTTTGATGATGCAGTGTCGGGTGCCCTCGGAAGGGCAGTCTCGTGTAATATGGATGTGGACAGTATGCTAGGTTTTGGAGAGGAGTATGATGAACTTATTGAGCAAGGACGAGCAAAATATGATGCTCAACTTATGCTACTTGTTATGCAAGGTTGGATTGATTCTCATAAACCTTGCCCTCGTTGTAATAAGAATTTCATGCTCAACCCTGAAGATGGAGATATGATGTGTGCCGGTTGTGACGATGTTGGAATGATCAATCCTGATCTGACACCGGCTGAGACGTATGCTCCTCCTTCCTCCCAATTAGTTGCTATGCCAGAGCATCTTGGTTGCCATAATGACTGGGTAGATGACGCTCCTGTTGTTACCCATCACAGTCCTCTGCCAGTTATTCATGAATGGTCTCATGCTAATGATGACATGGAGAACTCATCTGGTGATGCCAATGTTTCTAAGCAATTGCAAGACGCAAAGCTTCGTATTGAGGATGCCAAGAAGTTCATTGTTAGTAGGAGCAGTAAGAACCATAGGATGACTCCTACTGGAGCGCACACTGCAGCATCTCCCTCGAGGTCTGTCTTGGGCAATATGATCCCCAAGCATCCTGCCTCTAATCAAATGAGTTCACCTTCATACTCACAGACCTACAACAATGGCATGGGAAGTTTGATGAGTGCTGAATCGAATATGACTCCTGGTGGAACACCTAATAGTGGCTATCGTACTCCAGTAGTTCCAGATAAGGTTTTCTTTGCCTAGTTGTCTGAGATATACACTATGTTTATGTGGAGTTGAATAGAGATGTGTTTGTTTATAGAGTAAACCAGTCGTTGCGGTTTTGTTTTTGGTGGTAGATAGTTCCTGAACAGAGTGTATAAAGTGGGAGAGATTATTGTAAATAGAGAATCGTAAGAACTAAGTGTTACCGTTTTGTAGAATACTGAAGCATAAGTATCCATGTTTTGTGAATGGTACATTCTACTTTCATCAGAAGCTACACTTGAATAATGAATATTAACAATTCTGATTCTTTATACTTTTATATATTTAGTTACGTCCCTTCTTTACTGCGGCAACCTTCTTAACACCCTTGGCAACTCTGTTGGATCTGTATACGGCAGTATATTTAGCAAGAGCAGCTTTCTTCAAATCAGGACGGTAATAATTATCAATAGCCTGACTCTTGATTGTCTTCTCGGTACGACGGAAATTCTTATTCAATGCAATAGAAGCCTTGCCACTCTTTCCACTAGTACCGGCCTTCTTTGTCTTCATGGTAAGAGATCCACGGTTATCATCAGTGGCAGAAATATCAATTGTCTTGGAATTGGCAATACCAGAGTACTTGTATGTTGATCTGCTCATGAGGTTACCACGTTCAACGGAGAAACGGATTGAACCAGATCGTGAAGTACGGCCACTCTTCTTCCTCATGAAGGAGTTGTTGTTCTTTACAATTTCCCATACTAGGGAGTCTGCTGCAGCCACCATTTTGTATTATATGTTTTTATAGTAACTAATATTCATGTGGTGGTGTAGTGAGGAGGAGAAATAAGACAAAAATGATAATGTGAGAAATATATAGGAATCATTGCAATCTTAATAATAGCAATATCAAAAGATATCTCTTCCAGCCACAGAGAAGATGAATGCATTGGATTCATTGCAATCTTAATATAAGCATATCACAAGGCCTCTCTTCCAGCCACAGAGATTGCTATTAGAGAGCCACTATCATAACTCATGTGTTCTTCTGCCCTATGAGCATATGGACACCGATAACCTACACTTGTATCATACGATATATACAGATATAAGTGCCTTTCTATCAACAAAACAGCGCTAGATATCTATATCACCATTGCTATCTCACCTTGATTGCCTTACTAACAACAATGCAGTATGTGCATGGCAATAAAAATTTTACCTGCCGTACTTTAAAATTCTTAGGTAGTTCCTTTAGTCTATTTAAAAGCTACGAATCAACTCCGAATGGTGGTGGTCATGTAACTCGATATTTCCAAAATTTACCTCACTATTGTTGCGTTTAGTCGCCGCACCAACTCACATTCAACATGCCTTCGAGTTTGAGATCAGGGGCGCAGGTCGATAATAACAAAGTCGCTGCTGTTAATTACAGCGGTGGCGGCGTTGCTGTTGAGAATACAAATAATGAGGGATCACCGGAACAACAAGTTTCACCTTCGGAGGTGCAATATTCATCGAGAACAGGTGTCAACGATATTCAGAATAATGGAGGTTGTTCGGAATCATCCGATATTGCCACTGATGATATATCAGCGAATACCTTCTCATCATTACGTAATAATAATAAGGTTGTTACCACCAATGCCAACCGTTTAACAACAGTTAAAACAAAAGATATAAAAAAGAGAAATATTGAAGGTACACCCACTTTTAATGGTAAATATTCTACCAACAAACAGGGGTGTGGTACTAATGGTGGTTATAATGATATGGATTGGTTTGGGATTGATGCATCTACCCAATCTTCTTATTCTAACAATGGTTCAGTTGAACATATGATTCCATTAGTTGAAGAGGCTATGAGAATTAAAGGATATGAGATGAAAGATAGTGGTGTCACTCGAAGATGTATTCTCAGAAATGCTTTGGTGGATGCTTGTAAAAAAGATGAACGAATCTCTACTCCAGGTCATGTACTGATAGCTACCGAAAATCTCGTTCATTTCAATCCAGGTAAGGTTTTATTAATTGGGGCATGGCAATGTGCATGTTTTAATACACAACCAACTCATACACAACTTTGCATCTTTATTTAGATAAAGATTTACTTTTGCGACCCATACAGCACGAAAGTACTATTGATGCTGAAGTGTGTGAGGGTCGGGGGTCGATTGTTACATCCCCAGTTGATGCTATGGATGATATACATGGTAGCACAAGAGCATCAGCCAATGAGCAATCTTGCTCTTCTTTCCCGTCGTTGGAAGAAAAAGGGAGCGAAGATGTTGAAGTAACATCCGAGGATATACCGCAGGAATGTACCGAGAAAATAACAAAGCCTACAGGTTAGTATTGGTGCTCATTTTATATAGTTTGTGTGTTTGAATCATTATACTCACACAATCCTTAATTCTTATTTACACAATTTAGCAAGTTCACCATCTGTGGAAGATGATGTGGATTTTGCAGATAGTGGAGGGGGTATTGATACGGATATTTATATGGATGTGGATTGTGCCTGCAAGTCTATAGAAGGCGTGAATGTATTGGATGCATTTCAATGTCTAGAAGATACGACTGGTGCAGTAGAGGGTAATGATGAAATGGATATAGGTGAATTAGTGGAGGCAGCAATTGCATCACCATTAGATACCGCCGCTATTGATGCTGCGGTAGAGGCATGTAACAATATCAACGCTGGAGGGGATGGAGTGACACAGGTATTGGACAAGAACGTTGTGGGGGGGATTAATGTTCTAGATGATGCCACAATTGTTCGCAAATGTTCCAAGCTGGGTCTTAGTGAGTTGTGCCATGCCATTGGAGTCGTCTCAACGAATGTTAGTGTTGTCTTTAATATATTCCGAGCATGTACGAAGTTGTATGATGGAGGGATTAAGGATGAACAATTTGTCGTAGCAAGGTCGAAGCTTTCAGGGGTTCAGGTGATATATTGCAAGGCAAGCCGAACTGGTTATATAGACGAAGAGGAACTGCATTTGTCGGACGAGGACCTGCAGATGCCAGATGAAGAGGATTCAACTGTTGATACCGATGAGCATGAACAGGATGCTGATTGGTCGAAGTATTTTTGGGATATTGTACTTTCCGGTTCGACTAGAGCATCACCATCTGCCGATCGATTTGAGAATTTAGTTAATGTAGAGCCTCATCTTGTACAAGAGCATATGATTTATGGCAAGGAAAGCACCCAGGTGAGTGTCTTATTGTGTCATCCATTCTATTCAGTGATGATGAGTGTTGCACTTGCCATACTAACATTCATGTTGTTTCTCCAGCTTTTATACTGTGATCCTAAGGATTATCCATCCATCGTCCGTCGAAAGGGCCGAGATAAGGTATTTGCCACAAGGCCGGCCACACTTGGATACAACCGAAACATAGAAGACATCCTCTTCACTCACTCTGATGAAGCAGTCAAGATTTTAATCGATGCCGATCTAGTGACCAATCTCAAGGACATCGACCTTGCAAGTACACCAGCTGTCAAACGGAGTTTAAAATTTGGTATCATTTACGCTCTTTATAAGCTCGGCATTCTTATCAAAATTGGAATCACCTTCAATGTACCCAATCGAGAAGACAAGTACAGAGAACAGTTTCTAGATTATGATGAAAACTACAAAATGATTGAGTTGGTTGCATTTGATTCTATCCCTTCAACGGTAGAGCAGAAGCTTAGTGATATATTCTGGAGTTTTGTTGATTGTGTTATTGAAAATGAGACAACACCAGAGGGAATGGCGTTGTTGTGGACTAACATGCGTGACCGAGGATGGCACCGGGGTGGAGAGAAGAAACATGGTATTATTCAGCTGATCGAATTCGGGCTACAACGTCATGAGAAGTTACCTTACCATACTTGGATTGGAGAGGCATTCAGTTGGGATGAACTCAAATATGAAGATCTAACTACTGAGGCTAGGAAAGTGGCACAAGAGCTAGTTGATATGGTCGGGAGCTTTAGTACTCTCTGTCCCGAGACAAATGAGCGCATACCCATCGTTGAATCTGAGAGGGCTGCCATTAGTACTTGGATAACAGGGGCAAAGAAGGGAGTTGAATCGAGCTGTATTACTGTACTTGAAAATATATGCGGGAAAGGCAACTATCAGGACGTAATCAAGAAGGCACTCTATCCCAATGCCACAACGGAAGAAGAAATATTTGCATCAGACTTTCCCAACGAGTGGTATGCACATGCATACGCCAGCTATTACTCCCAACTCGAGTATTTCTTTTGCAACCGCATGGAACCCATCATCAAATGCATAATGGTTGATGCACAGAACTTCATGTTTGGCAGCAATTTGTTTGAGCCCCAACGAGTCTTCATTGATATTGGCTACAAGTACCGTGGCGAGGCACTTGGAGGAGAGGTTATCGTCTACCTTGCTGGGAACGTCGTCCTCTTTCTACATGGTATGCCATCAATTGCTAGCGATTCACGGCAGCATATCAAAATGGAGACGAAGCAACTCCGGGCCATTGCACTAGATGGAATCAAGGGAGGTGTTGACATCATCACTGGAGAGTTGGATAACGTTGAGAACATCACTACCTCCAACACACACGGGTCTCTAATTGCAGAGCATCTCCTTCGAGGATTTCACGCAAGTCGTCCACTTACCTCAGCTATTCAACGTGACATGCTAATGCCTGATGGAAAGAGTGCCATTGATTCGTATCAAGGAAAGCTTACACCGAATGATAAGAATCACCCGTGTACAATAAAAGCTAGGCGAACTGATGAAGGCCATTCTCGCCCCAGCAGTTACAATACGAAATCAGATGACACCAAAGAAATCATTAGGGAAATTGCTGAACGAGGTGTTAAAGTTAGGGCTGGAAACAATGGCCGGACACCAAATAATTGGATACTAAATGAGATGAAGAATTTACTTGACAGTCTCAACAAAGAGCGAGATACACCACTACCTTCACTCCCCTTTGAAAAAGAAGATGTCAGAAACAAGATTCGTGCTCTAGAGGCTGCTGCCGAGCCTAAGAAGAAGCCGAAGCGAAAAGTCGATGTACAACAAACCGAGACAACTGCGAAGAAAAAGAAACGGGCGACCAAGTCGCTGAACATTTCTAATTCTTCCACGGCTGCTAAGAGGAAGGACCCAAAAAAACCCAAGAGACCCAAGTTTGCAAAGACTTACTACTCAAATAAAGTTAGGCCAGATATCAAGGCCGCCAATCCGGATTTGTCAACAATTGAAGTCAATAAGATAGTGGCTGATAACTTCGAGGCGTTGAGTGCCGAGGAACGTGCACCGTATGAAGCAGAGGCTGCTGCTGACAAGGAACGATATGAGAAAGAGATGGAAGAGTATAGGAAGGAGTAATTTATCAACGTTGGTCTAAACCTATTATAATTATTTGTTGTGAAATCTGTTGAATTCTCTTATATACCTTTATCCTATCTATAATTGAATTGAAATGACGCATGACAGCATTCAGCATACTCTCAACCATTCAATAATCCACATCTATAATAAACACCCCAGCTTCCTTTCTGCATCTAATGTACCCTCCACTGACAACACACAATACCGATTAGTTTATCAGATTGACGATAAATTATAAATTGACAAACAAGGACATACTATAAGTATTGCAAATATATGCTTCTAGTTAACAAAGTATCCTCTATTGGCGGCATGTTTTTTTTTGTCATTTTCGCCCGTTACAGGCGCCATTCATAGAAAAATCTGCTCTTAAGCCTAATAGAACGTTTTATCGCCAATGGAACGTGGCTCTTACCTGCTTACTAGAAAAAATTATCGTAGAAATATTTGACAAGTGGAATAAAAAGAAGGTGAAGCTCCATAATCCATCCCTCATTATTGCGAGTGGTGAGTTGCCTATAGAGTAATAGACTGTATGGTAGATCTATTCAACCAATGCTGATATTCTTAGTTGGTTGGATTGTATATTATATAAATTTATCAGTTTACTCGGAGATAATGAGTTTGGTTGGATGGCATGGTCGATCTTTTTATCAATAACATACACAACATCACAAATTACTTGTTTGCTCACGATATATCCTCTTTGCATTATCTTTTCCTTTTCTTTACAGTTTATATATTATTATAAATAATATAGTTAAAGATGGGTTGTTACAAATATATGGAAGAGTTGTGGCGTCACAAGCAGAGTGATGCCATCCGTTTCCTCTTGCGTGTCCGCGCTTGGGAATATCGTCAACGCCCCAAGATTACCAAGGTACCCCGTCCCACACGTACTGACAAGGCCCATCGTCTAGGATACAAGGCCAAGCAGGGATATGTTGTTGTACGATGCGGTGTCCGTCGTGGTGGACGTAAGCGTCCTAACCATCGTGGTATGGTCTTCGGTAAGCCCAAGCATCAGGGTATTAACCATTTGAAGTTCAACCGTAACCTCCAAAGTGTTGCTGAGGAGAAGGTTGGACGTAAATTTTCCAACTTGCGTGTCCTTAACTCATACTGGGTTAACCAGGATGCTACCATGAAGTATTATGAAGTTATTTTAGTCGATCCATCCCATACCAAGATCCGTAATGATCCTCGTATCAACTGGATTGTTAACCCCGTGCACAAGCATAGGGAGTGCAGAGGTCTTACTAGTGCTGGTCGCAAGGCTCGTGGTTTGCGCAAGAGTGGTCATCGTGCCAATAATATCAAGGGAGGTAGTTCTCGTGCCGCTTGGCTTAATAGGAACATGCAACGTCTCAAGCGTTACCGTTAAACAAGTTAGTGGTAATGTTTGTGCTTTCTTGGATCATTGGTTGGGTAGTCTAACAACCCTAATTTTAACCTAAGAGCATGTCAAACAACTTGATAGTCTTCTGTATGTTTAATAGCTTTACATCTAGTATCTTCTATTATACAAGAGAATCATATGTCTATCTCACTGCACACAATGAATTGTCCTCTTACTACTACACCATATCTCGATAGTCTTCTGTATGTATGTTTAATAGCTTTACATCTAATATCTTCTATTATACAAGATAATCATATGTCTATCTCACTGCTCGCCATGAATTGTCCTCTTACTACTCACACCATATCTCTAGTCTATCATCTCACTGCTCACATTGATCGTATTACTCGCTTCAGAGCATTCTCAAACATCGTCTATATCTTCTTTGGTAATGTTGAGAGCTGGAACGAATCTAACAACGTTATAGGTAGAACAACCAAGAACTAACAAGCCTTCGTCAACACAAGCTTGTGATATCTTTGTTTTAATGCCTGGCTCAGCTTCTTTGTTGAACTCGACTCCGACCATCAAGCCTAGACCTCGAACGTCATCAATCAGACCCTTTGAAACTTCACTTTGCTGTATACTTCGTAGGTTGTTTCTCAGTCTGTCACCCATACGCTGCGAGTTCTCAACAAGGCCTTCTTCGTGTATCACTTTCTGGGTTGCAACCGCGGCAGCGCACGCCAAAGCATTACCGGCATAAGTACCACCAAGCATTCCTGGGTCACAAGAATCTGCTATATCACTCCAACAAGCAACAGCTGAAAGAGGAAAGCCGAAGCTACTCCTTTGGCCATGGTCAGTATATCAGGTTGCACATCTTCAAAATAATCACCATCACATGCGAATAGACTCCCTGTTCGACCAAATCCGGTCTGTACTTCATCACATATCATGAGAGCTTTCTTTGAGTTTGCAAACTCACGTACTTCTCTGAGAAAGTCAGGAGGTGCTGGGACATATCCTCCTTCTCCTAAGACTGGCTCGATGACAAAAGCTGCTACATCGTCCTCATGAAGAGTATCTTTGAATAACTGTTCCAGTTCAGCCATTGCCATGTCAGTTGTTATTCCATGATGCTCATATGGGAATGGCGAGACATGTACTCCAGGAAGTAATGGACCAAATTTCTGTCTATATATACGTGAGGATGTAGTCATTGCCATTGTACCAAACGTTCTTCCATGATATCCTCCTCGAAAGACTACAACTGCATGCTTTCCTGTCATTGCCCTAGCCATCTTTACTGCATTCTCGACCGCCTCTGCTCCAGTTGTACCATAGAAAATACGATCTAGCCCTTTTGGTAAGGTGGCATTAGACTCTCTGTCAATTCAAGCATCTTATCGTGGTAACCAATATTGACTTGTGAATGTACAATGTTATCTAATTGTTCCTTTGCGGCAGCCACAATTCTTGGATGACTGTGACCCGTGTTTAATACTCCAATTCCAGTAGTGAAGTCGAGGAGTGATTTTCCACATTGAGTTTGAACATATGAGCCCTATAATGTTAGATGCACATATGCATAACTAATATCACATAAATGATGCATATTGCATGCACGTATCTTATTTCTACCTACTCCTCTAGCAATATTCTTTTTCGTGGCATTTTGGAAAGCAGCCATACTAGTTGCAGATAACTTAAGTCAAGTGTTGTATTGGTAGAGAGTATCTTTGAATTGCAACAAATATTGAAATATTATGAATAAGAACATTAACACAGCCTACACTGCACGGCTCCAAAGTATTGCCGTCTTCCATAGTGTTTGATATCGAACTTGCAACGGATCTATCGATCGTATGTACGGAGTATATATAGGTTGTGATTTCTTTATGTCGTACAAAAAGATACCTAGAGAGGTATCCTTGACAGGCTGCTCTCTACGGCTAAGATGCAATTCAATTACTGTGCAAGTAGTTGTCCTCGATTAGTAATAAGAGACCGTGAAATATAATAATATGACTGCAATAATAATATTGATCAGCACCACTTTGTTAATTTTCGTGAGCAGTTTATTATCTCTCGAAACATGTGACGCATTTATAACCCCTGGTCATCAAAGATTGATATCAATAAATCCATCATCATCACTTACTCGTATATATTCAATAAAGGAAGAAACCAGTAATAATGAGTCACCACTCAATAATATACCTGTAATAAAGGAATGGTTGAATAATTCTATAATAAGATCAAGTGTATTTGCAGCGTTGGTAGCATTT
>Ga0075439_13400_pt1 | contig 19636 bp, 17 predicted proteins | sample MintriSingleCell_FD_74264 | JGI IMG/M metagenome (GOLD analysis project Ga0075439, IMG submission 74264) | Marine eukaryotic communities from Monterey Bay, USA to study complex ecological interactions - Minidiscus trioculatus JGI Plate_4_G5... | ecosystem: Environmental > Aquatic > Marine >... | reverse complement strand
CTCCAGATGCATCGTCAAGTGCATCAGCTACTGCATCTCTCCAACCATGAATATCCGACTTTTTGAACTCCTCACGGTTACTACCAGAAACGGAGCTTCTTCTCCTCTTCCGTTCACTATTGTTCCACTTGTTACCATGTTTATCTTCGAGAGGAGTTTCGATACTCACAGGACGGATACCAGGTTTACCGAAGTAACTATGGAGGAGCTGATTTGAAATGTCTGTATCGTTTGGATCATATTTCACACCAAGCGTCCACTTAAATACCATATTCGAGTGGAGGTATACCTTTCCATTAGTAATCAACACATAGTATCGAATATCAAACCTCGCCCCAGATATTGGGCCATCTCCGTCTAATGTATACAAGTCTGTCACAGCTCGTTGGATTATGACATCCCCTTCGTCGATGATATCTCCTTCCCCCCCACTAACAAGGTCATATTCACCTTCCTCTTTTAACTCTTGATAATCAGCAGCTAACTCATCCCGTGTCTTGATGTATATATCTTCCCCTCGAGCTCCTCGAGCTTTCTTGACATAGAAGATATCCTCTCCTCCCTCCTCCGAATCCTGAAGAGCATCCACATAAGATGAATAGCTCTTGGGAAATACCTTTGATGCCAATGGATCGTCCTTGTATAGTTGAAAGAGCTTAAGCTTGTTATCTACTTGTTGCACTGCGGAGTGTGAAAATACTAACGCCGAATATATTGTACCGTATGACGATGTATCCATCTCGGCTGGTAATGCCAAGTCATCTCTTCCCATCTCTAAATAACCAGTATTCTCATCCTTATAAACATCACCCCCGTGTTGTGAGTAAGTGAACAGAACTTTCTCATTTGTAGATGACTCACTACAGCTTTCTTTGCTTTGTTGTTTCTTAAGCAGTGTAATATCCTTAAATGCACGTCTGAATAATGCCTCAACTGAATCATTAAGCGCTAAATAATCACATGTACTGTCACTAGAATCCTGATGAATATCACACTGATTGATATGAACTGTATCTGGTATACACCAAGAGATTGGTACCCACTTTTGTGCATCATCTCCATCGTCTAATCCCTCTCTGTGATACTCAATACCAATAGAACTAGGATTATTATACCCCTCTACGTCCGGGCTTATTTGATCAGCACTAGATGTGAGATACATTGCCTCATATAATATTGTATCGTCTGCATCATACAAACATTTAAGCCACATTCCTGGAACAAGCTTGTCTATATATTCAGGCGTGAGATATACTTCATCTGACTTCTCTTCATCATCATTATCAGGTTTTATATAATCATTCAAATTGAAATTAGATAGGGCTCGATGCACTCCTGGTATATCCTTGTAGCAAACTGCATTGTCATTTAAACAAAAGGTATCATCATATACAGATATACCCGATGGTAAATTTGGATTTTGATTCTGCATGAGGGCAATTGAATAGTTGTTGAGTTTGCAATGATATCACCCGGTCATCATTATATCCGCTTACATCATTCTGCGAAATAATCCTAACATTTTCGCATTCATAATAGGTAGGTTGTATCATACTCTCATTGCAATTATTTTCTATAATTCGATGTGATACAGCCTTCTAGCACCCAATAGTGCTACTCCAGCCTCCCCTATCATCATTTGTAAATATAGGATGACGAAATAACATTGCACCAAAGATGAGCACACAGCACAAGACAAAGCTAGGTTGGACTTGGAGACGAGTTCCCCCAAAGAGGAGTTTTCATTTTTAATTGTAATATGAAAACCGATTGTTACAACTTACTTATTATCTCTTAACTATATATACTCGGCCAGTTAGTGGTTTGGGTGGACTCATATACTGTTGAAGATTAGAATTATTGGTAATACTAAAGAGCGGTAGCTGAGATAATATCAGTGGTATCAATCGGTATTACTAGTTGTACACATCATATGTCAAAAAAGTCAAAACTGAATGATGATATGCACTCACAAGTTATTCTCGATGGTTACAAAGGTCATGAAGAAGTTCCCAAGAATGTAACACATGTACGGTTTCATCCAAGCGTTGTTAAAGTTAGTGTTTGTGTGTTTGATGAGCATACTGAATTGATAGAAGTGATACTCAATGAAGGTTTGCTATGTATAGATTATTGTGCCTTTCGAAATTGCACAGCATTGCAAAGTATTACAATTCCTTCTACTATTAAAGAACTTGGTGATTACGCATTTACCGGTTGTAGTAAATTGAGAAAGGTAGTGTTAAGTGAGGGCTTGGAAAAGATTGGGGTTAGTGTATTCCAACAGTGTGAAACATTGCAAAGGATCACAATTCCATCTACCGTTGATTACATTGGAGAATTCGCCTTTCAAAATTGCTTGTCATTACAAAGTATTACAATCCCATCTACAGTTACTGAGATTGATGAGTATTCATTTAGCTATTGTAGAAATTTACGAGAGGTAGTGCTGAAAGAGGGGACGAAGACGATTAAATCATATGCATTTGTTGGATGCTCTTTACTGGAACGTATTACAATCCCTTTAACAGTTATCGAGATAAAAGAACATGCATTTAAAGATTGCAGTGGTTTGAGGGAGGTTGTTATTGAACATCATGAAGGAGTACAAATTAGAGATGATTCATTTACTGGATGCAGATCACTGGAGAGGTTCAAGTTCCCCAGCCTTTTAACTCGCTTGGATGATATCATACAGGCTGGTCAAAGAAATATCGAGACAAAGATGGATGATATTCCTACAGTAGAATGGAGAGACGGAGAGCTTTCTATCCCTTCTATTCGTCAACAAATAGTAGATCCATGGGGAATTGTGTACATAATAGCCGAGGTAGATGAAGAAAAACTGACCAAGGTTGAGGGGTTGATTAGGTACTATGAAATAAAGGAGGCTACAACATTGTTTGAATTGGCATTATGGAAGGCTAGGATTGATCGAGCAGAAGGTGGCAGCGTTCATCGTAATGCCCATCGTATTGAAGTGCCCGGGCCGGTCAAAGATGCTATTTTACAGTTCCTCAATGAGAAACAGTAGTTTCCGTGAGGCATATGGATTGAAGTACCTGGCCAGCTAAGGATACAATTCTGCAGTATCTGTACGTTGAAAAGCTGCCCGAGTTGGCACCTGCTGCCAGCATCTTCCCAAGATTAGGTCCTCTATTTTAGATTATTCGAATCAACTCTATTTAAGTTTATCTGTACAAGTTGTTATCTTGACTTTCCATATTCTCGGCCTCTTTCTTGCCACACAAGTTAGGTTATCCAGGCCTGCTCATACCCCTTTTATTGGAGACTAATCGGACTTCGACCAATTGGACTTCGACCAATCGGACTTCGACCAATCGGACTTCGACCAATCGGTTACAATTTACCTTTGACATATACTTAGACACCACACTTCCTTCTAATTTCTAATCGGAGTCATCATCGCCACAAAGATCAACAAAGTTTAGGTTCTCTAAACAACTTTTCTCTACTCTTCCGTTCCTAGAAGGAGACATTCTGTTCCTCTTTCGTGATCGTTTAGCTTTTCTCTTCCTGTTATTATTAATACCACCTCTCTTCCTGTTATTGTGGATATCACTTGACGGTTCATGTTGGGATTGGGATATAGCCCTTACCAATACTTCCGGTGGTCCTTTACGTTGCCCAGTAGGAACATAATTATCATCATCTTGGCCTCCGAATCTACTTTCTCCACCTCCATCTTTCTCACCCATCTTACGCTCTTCATCACCGCTATTCTCATTCTCCCTTTGATGAGCATCAGCAGCTGCTGCAAATCTCTGCATGGTATCCATATGGCTCCCATTTGGCTTCCTTGCTAACCTATTCCTATCAAAGTCCCGACAAAGATCTCCAGAGCGCCCTCCATCATTATCAATACCACCTGGCATCTCAACATCATCAGTTTGTGTAACCACCGAAGGATGAGGCAAGGATGTAGTACCAGCACCAGCAGCAGCTGTTTCCCTCGCTGCACGTTTAGCATCATTATTACTAAAGACGTGAGACTTCCTATTGGACGACTTGTCAAACTTGGAAACCATGCTCTCCTGACGATGGGGCACATCACTCTTCTCGACATTGTATGCCTTACACATATCCCTCCAATCCTATGTATGACATGGGAAGAGAATAAAAAGGGTATGATAAGATAAAATGTAAAGCGAGTTCAAAGCACCACCTGTCATACCAAGTCTAACTATCGTTTGTGTCTCCCGGCTTAACTCTATCGGTGACGAATCACTTACCTTCATACTCAAAGCAACAATAGCCTGCTTTGGTGGAATTTTATCCCCCGTATCATTCTTCGGGACAATCACTGGACCAGGCATACCACCAAACTCCTCAGCCTCCTTCACAGTCCTATTCCGAATACCCGCCTTTGTTTTGTTTACCAAGAAACTATAGTGGAAAAAATTCTCTACAGTTTGTGTAAAACTCTTCGGATTGAATAAACAATTAACCGCACAAACTTGTGAATTCTGTTCAACAAAAGCCTTTTTCTTACGACGTACTTCGGTATGATCATCAATTTCTTGTGATATTTCTTTTTCATACTCATCAGCTTTTTCAATTGCCAAATCATGTTGTTCCTCGGCACGTTGATGCAATGTTTTACTAATCACCTTCATGTGTCGTGCCACTGCACTTAATTCATTCCCATCCGAATTCTTATTCTTACCAGTTTGATTTACTGTGTCTGGTTCTTCCTCATCACCGTCACTTAACTCCTCTTGTGTCTGTTTCTTACGACGTTCTGGCTTTTTACGTTCCTTGGGTGTATATTCCGCGTCGAGCGGACCATATAAGAATGAACAATGTTCAGGTAGTGCATTAAAACACAGACCTACTTGTAAACCAAAGCCCCGCCAATTGAATTGGGTAGTAGATCCTGTACGGACGGATCCTTTCTTGGCAAAGGATTGGGCTAGACGTACTGCATCATATCGGGGTACCTATAATAATGTTGTGGATATGTTAGCAGATGGTACCACCAGTACATATCGTGCCCCATATAAACTAACAAAACTTACCTCAACAATCTTCTCAGCCTGTCTGGCAGCCTTACTAGCAATTAAACCAACATTCTCTGAATCTAATACAGCCTCACGGGGATATCTAACTTCATCCCATAATTCATTATTTTGATTACGTAAATGTGTTAATTCCTCGCCGTCACCCACAGCCGCTGCACCACTATTACCGATTGCAATATCTTGATGTAATTCACGTTGTTTACGACGTAATATACGTCGATCTTGCTCAGTTTGTCCACTGGCAGACATTAATCTAAGCTTCTTCTTACTTTTCTTCTTACGACGTGCTGCATCATTGGCTTCTCCTTCTTCCATTTCCCCACCATAGATATCTTCATTGGTATCACTCATTGTTGCAAATTGTGACTATGTACTGATACATCTATTCCACCATTAATTTAACAACAGCCATACTAAATGAGTTTTGGTTTTCTGGTTCTGCCAATTGACGATACCGTGAGTTTTGTGTATATTTTATACCACTTCATATGTGTATAAAATATACACAAAACTAAACTACGATATCTTTCTTCCCTCCCTTAATCTCGATATTATACATCGATATTTCAATAGGGTATCATTACTACCACTCCAAGTCTACTGCAATTGAACATTGCACGAAGATTATAAATTTATCGATAATAGTACCAATGCATGACATTATCTATCAACTGCTCCATTATTACTACACTAGCATAGACCATATAGGTACGATTATACAGTTTATTCTAAAATCAGAACGATCATACTGAGCACATCAAAAGACTGGTCCTCTCGATCACCTTTTTGCTGCAATATTATTCATAACACTCGATATCGTTTGAAAGGATACCGGTAACCAAAAGAGAGAGATGGGGTAGTGAACTATTGTACATGATGAAAAGAGTCAGTCGACAATCTGAAGAAGGTGTATGTTATGGATCTTTTGGTATACCGACGACAAAGATCACAAATGACTAATATATTGAAGAGCTAAACCGACATTCATTAATATCTAGATATGAGTTTACATCATATGTCAAAAAAGTCAAAACTGAAGTCTTCACAAGTTGTTATACTCGATGAGTACAAAGGTCATGAAGATGTTCCCGAAAATGTGACGTATGTGCGGTTTCATCCGAGTGTTGTTGATGTTAGATATGATGAATTTCAAGGTCATACTGAATTGAGAGAAGTGATACTAAATGAGGGACTTAGAGAGATTGGAGCAGCCACTTTTGATGGTTGTACATCACTGCAGAGTACCAACATACCCTCTGCTGTTACCAAGATTGGATATTCTGCATTTAGTGGTTGTAGTAATTTGACGGATGTAGTATTAAATGAAGGTCTTCAAGAGATTGGGAGTAGCGCATTTGCGTATTGCTCGTCATTAAAAAGTATTGCAATTCCATCTACTGTTAAGGAAATCGAAGGAGACACATTTCGTAGCTGTACAAATTTACGGGAGGTAGTAATCAGTGACGGATTGAAGAGCATTGGAAACAGAGCCTTTGAGGACTGCAAAGAATTGCAAAGCATTACTATACCTTCCACTGTTGATGATATTACTAGGTATGCATTTTATGGATGTGTAAATTTACGGGAGGTGGAATTTAAAGAAGGGTTTAAGAGGATAGAGCCAAATGCTTTTCAAGAATGCACTTCATTAGAATGTATTACCATCCCTTCTACGATTACTGAGATTGGAGGAGGAGCATTTTATGGATGCAATAGTTTGAGGGAGGTTGTTATTGTAAATCATGAAAGAGTACACTTTGTACATGATTCATTTGAAAATTGCACATCATTGAGGAGATTCAAGATCCCTAGCCTTCGGACTCGCTTGGATAATATCATTCGGGCTGGTCAAAGAGATATAGAAGCCAAAGTAGATAATATTCCCGCAGTAGAATGGAGAGATGAACTTGTCATCCCTGCTGTGAGTCGACAAATTGAAAACAGATGGGGAATCCGGTATACTATAGCAGAGATAGACAAAGAAAAGTTGAACTCGGTTGAGGGATTGATAACATATTATGAAATGAAAGAGGCTTCGACACTGTTTGAATTGGCATTATGGAAGGCTAGGATTGATCAAGCAGACGATACCAATGGTAACCGTAATGCCCATCGTATTGAAGTACCGGGACCGGTCAAGGATGTTATTCTACAGTATTTACGATGAGTAATTAGTAGCTTCTCATAAAGTAGAAACAATATGGTGTTCAATCTGTGCAAGTTTATCTATACAAGTTGTTAATCTATACATATCTATTCCGTTGCTTCTGTGTTCTCGGACTCCTTCTTACCACACAAGTTGAGCAGCTTATCCCTTATCATATCATATCCTTTTGTCGGTTCGGACGGACCAAAGCAGTCACACAAAACCAAGAAGACAATGAAACAGCCAATCACAGAATGTACAATCGTCATGAACAAGATTACCGCAAACTTTAAGGGGTGTACCAGGGCAGAGGTAATGTTGTTAGACTAAATTGAATTGAAAATATCATGTCATGTGTACACTGAACATATCTCCTTACCTTTCTGAAGAATGTTATCTCGGTGAAGATCTATGTTGTTTGATAGAAGCAATTGTTAGTTGATATCGGATCAAAGCAAAGTAGTATAAGAAGCAGTAACTTACCATCACGACGGCTGCCGCAAATGTTGTAAAGGCCGCAGCCAAGATACTCGGACCCATGTGGGTCAGGGCAAAGTGAGATCTGTAATGCCTGTTTACAGCACCCGGATACATAGTATAAGCATGCCCGACGTGGATGACGAAATCACAACTAATACCAATTAGAATGGCAAACAAAATGCTCTCCAGGAACCCGAGTTCCCAACCGAGTCCGACAAGACATGCCGTGGCAGCCACCAAGACGTATATGATGGATACTGCCGCGAATAGGGTCAGCACAAACGACCTTGAGGATATAAAGACTACCACTGCGGCACATACAAGAGCAATTGCCGCAGCTCCATAAGCAGTCTTGAGCATCTGTTGATTCGTATCATACCACCAAAAAGCAATATCGCTATGGAAAACTTTGTCAACTCCAATCGGAGCAGTAGAATCACGTTCATTACTCAGCCATGTCTCATATGAATTCCATTCATCTCTCAACTCGTTGAATGGAGCATCATATGCAACGTCAGACTGAGCTCGGACTTCCATAATCTTTACACTATTTTCTGTAGAGAGTACTGATGTATTGTTAGTCAGCTTACTCCATGAGATCATACACTCATGAAATGCATCAGAAGATACCGGTACGGAACTCTCATCACCGCAACTTTGAGTGTATGCCTCAGACGGGGTATCAGAAGCTGATTCTTCCTTGAGCCACTCATCAAACAACTGTTGGATAGTGAAGGAAGAGGAATGTGTGAGTAAGGATGCATGTAATGGAATAGGCACGGTTTGACATTGGCATACTTACATTGATTGGACACTGGTAATCTTCTTTCACCTTGCCAAAGTTGTTGAACAGTCGTTCACAAAAACCAAGAAGATAGGTCTGTGAGTCCTTAGACTTGGGTTCAAACGACTCATCTAATTCAAGTGTAGTCCAAGAGTCAGGATTGAGATGGTCTCCTGTATCGGCAGGCGTCACACCCCATAGAATTGTCGCTTCTGTACCGGCATCCTTGAACATTTCAGTGGAAAGTAAACTCTGAGTCCATGTGGCATGCTTTTGATACTCGTTACCATCGGGTAGTAAGGATACTTCTGATGAAGTGGGCAAGCTAAGCTGGGCGGCAAAGACCGTACAAGTGATGATACCAGCAATCACAACGACCAACACAAACCAACGAAACTTGTGTAAGAAGTTGTAGTACCCGTCAAGGATCCGATGAATGAGAGTTTGATGCTCTTCCTCGAGTAATTCTTCACGTTCGGCATCTTCATCTACCCTCTTCCCTTCTTCTTTACCTGCAAAGGTGACCACACTTTCACCTATATCGACTCTTTCGGTTGCCGATATGTCAACTTTACTATTATCGGTAGTAGACACCTCAACTTCTTCATTGGATTTTGTCACAGAAGGGACAACTTGATCTTCATCTCCACTATCAGAATCAGTCTCCTTCTTCTTCTTCTTTCCACAGCACCATTCAAAACTTACACAACAGTTCTTTGAACCAGCAAGGAGCCACTTGTCATATAGACACAAGGCTGGAAAGACTAGGAGGATATTCATCAAGTAGTCAAAGGTGATCAGCAGACCACAAAAGACTGCAAAGCAAACGATTGGTCCTACCGGACATATGGCAGTGCCGAAGAAGGCCACGGCAGTTGTTGTTGATGTCAAAAGCATGGCGTAGGCGGCATCTGGCAGAGCCAAACAAGCAACTTGTTCTGTTGTACCATGGGGGGGCTCATGTCGTGCGTTCTTCCACTTGTCTACCGCCACGAACACGTCGTCAGCCCCTTTTGAGATGAATCATTGAGATTAAAAGGTAAAGAGAAGGTGAGTAAACAGGATATGATACTCCTATCAAATCAAAAAGACTACCAACTTACCCAAAGCAAAGACCACAAAGATGCCAATAAAGTTAAGAAATGGGAAGAAGATCAATCCTCCAATAAAGTAGTATACAAAGTATGCCAAAGGGAAACTCAACAGAATCTGAAATAATCCCATCAATGTCAACCAAGGAGACTTGGTATGTATCATCATTGCAATAATGGTAACACCGGCACTTCCAACTGCCAATGCCATATCACGTCCGACAATACTATCCGAATAATAATCATAAAAGTCTTCATCAGTTGTGTCATAAACACCTGATAGTAGACTACTATCCTCTGCTCTGTCATAATCATTATTCTCATTTGAATTATACATTTCCTCTACTATACTTTGACTATTCTTTGTTGCATAATAGGATGATGAATATCGTACAATCGGTGGATTGGATGTTGGGAAGGATTCATCTACCATGGTTGTTAGAAAACTAAACGGAAAGGGGCAACTTAGGCCACTGTTCATAATTGCATCAGTCTTGTTCACAACATCCGATGACATAAGTATAGACAAGTCAACACATGACTTCAATTGGGTAGTGAATTCACCTTGTACAATTGCAGTCCATGATGATCGAAGTGTATCACAAGAGATTGCCCCAGAGGGAGTACTCATCGAGAATTGAGATGCATCATTATCCACCAAATGTAAACGTGCCATGAGAACTAATGAGTATGGATCAACACACTTCCCATTCTCCTCTCCACCACACTTGTAACACGAATCTGTACTTTCCAATTCAACTAATGTATTCTCCTCAGCTAGACACTGTTCATATAAAGACTCGGCATCCAACAGAGAATCCGAATCATCATTCGCCTCCCAAATCACATTTAAATTCTTCTCTTTACCACGTATCATGTCCATACTACCATACCATTCACCAGAACAAACACTAAGTAATGTACTATTATCAATCTCTTCTATACCTTCACTTTCTGCACCTAAAACATCACCACCTTGCCAATTTGGTTGTATAACAGATTGTAATTCATTCCATACTGATCCATTAGTATCGTAGAATAATTCCTGTTTATTTTGAGAGATGATTGTTTCCTGTGTTGCACGGTTTGCTATTAATGTGCCTCTTGACCACCATCCTGCATTACTGTAAGGTGGTGTATGTATGAAGAGGAAAGAAGTATGAGATAAAGTGCACATGATATCAAAACAACAACACATGCAAAGAAGTACTTACTCAATTGCAACTTTAAAATTACCAAATCGTAAACCCAAGAATGATAGAATAACGGCAATAATGAATGCTATTGATAAATGTGTCTTTGGTTTACGTGCCATTGACATTGCATATCTATATATAGGAAGAAAAAGAATATACCAGCAACATAATGAGAAAATACCGCATACAAAGCAAATACACGCATAATATAGAGAATAAACGTACCGTTGTGGAATTGATAAGTTTTTACGAACAACTAATTCGTCATTATCGTCATCTGCATGAGGAAAGAAATGTTCATGGAATGAATCAACATAATAACTTGGCAATGCAAGTAATTGAGGTTTTGCCTTGTTGTTTGCGTTGCTGTTAATTGGAGCTTCTTCACTCGAGTTATCTGTAGCACCCTCTACATTCTCTACTTCAGTAGATTTGGTAGGTGAAGGAGGAGGAGGTATAGTACCAACAGGTGTTGATAGGAAGCTCATGAAATCAGTGAAACCATCGGAATCTGATGATGAGTCATCGTCGTTTACTTGGGCTATTGTTACCCACTTATCTTTATCGTCTGGCATTGCTGTTTGATTATAATACTATGCTTTCATGCTATCCATTTGCAATGTATCTGTTACGATAGTCTATTATATCGTGCAAACGATTCCTATTGAGACGCAACACAATGATAGCAACAAAACTCAAACTGAAATGGCGGAAATAATTATTTGTCTGTGGCGATCAAACGGAATTTTATGAGCCCCCCCCCCTGATGAGCGAGTACCATTGTGGCGGCGGTTCTACTCACCTAATATCTCACGGCGGCACATACTTCTAAACCCCCATACCTTAGCGACGTTGTGCAGTTCTCGAGAATGGATTAGTTGATATTGCAAATAATAGTGGTAGTAGTATATTGGAGAATAATCAACTTTAATCATAGCATCTTCGATCTTGGTTAGCAAAGCAAGGAATCCTTATTATATCGCCTCGCATTGCAAACATATAAGATACGTTTTATGTGCTTTCTCGTAAGTCCATTCTTGTACTAATCAATCACGGTGGAACATCCAAAAATCAAGGGTTTCATTACACGTTGTCCGTATACATAAGAATTATATTATAGAGTCAGCTGTTTATAGTATAAGAAGTTATTATAGTGGATAGGTAGTATCGGGATCTTCTTCAAGTCATGTCGAGCAACAAATATTACTTTGAATATAAGGGTAATGACCAGACAGTACCAAATGATGTAGTTAGTGTGAGGTTCCATCCAAGTGTTGTTAAGGTTGATTTAAGGGCATTCATGAGATGCAATGAATTGAGAGAGGTAGTATTTAATGAAGGGTTGCAGAAGATTGAATCAAGTTCATTTTATGAATGCCTACGTTTAAAGAGTATCACATTACCTTCTACTCTCATTGAAATTGATAATTGCGCATTTGGTCGGTGTCCAAACTTAAGAGACGTGGTATTTAATGAGGGTTTGCAAAAGATCGGAGATTATGCATTCAATCAATGTGCAGTAAGAAAAATTACAATTCCATCCACTGTTACTGAGATTGGATCTTATGCATTTCGCCGTTGCAGCCATTTACACATTTTGGTGCTAAATGAGGATATTCCTAAGGTTGGCAGGATGACCTTCAACATGTGTACATTGTTGTTTGAAATCACCTTCCCCAGAATCTCATCTCGTTTAAACAATATCATTCAGACTGGACGTTACCCAGGTATATATGCTACAATAGATGAGACCTCTGGTGTGGTACGTAGACGTGACAGTGAGTTATTCTGCAGTAGAGATATGTTGGATGACCCGTTCAATAGATTGAAACAAAGTCTTGACAAGGTTGTTAGCTTGATAGGTTACTATGAAAGGTTGGATGCCACAACTTCATTAGAACTCGCTATGTGGAAAGCAAAGTTGAATCAGGTAGATGATATTGACCCCGCTAACCGAGATGAATTTCGTGTTGATGTTCCCGGGCCAGTCAAAGATACTGTATTGCAGTATATAGGTAAAAGTATCATATAAGAAAGCCGATATCTATCGTTTAGTAACTTCAAAGAATGTTAGCAACATGCCCCCAATATATGAGCAGCATCACTTAGTAGAAGTGTAGAAGAGGACTTCTCTGGTCCTCAAAGGGAATGAACTTCATAAGTATTTGGCGGTCAAACGCTTCTCGATCTCCTTCGGATTGCTCGCAACATCTTCTACCACTCATCTCTTGACTATTCCTCACTAACTCTGTGGAAGATGACATTGTTATCATCACTAGAAAAGCTGGAGAATGAGCTGTCTACGCCCAGTCAAATTGCAATTTGCCGTATGCAATATCTCGGGATATCCCCATCATCAAAAAATAATGACAATCATCCCTCCTCCTCTGATACTACTTCGATGATAGATGGCGGCTTACCCCTGGTACTCGTATCACTACTGCAAAGTGCTTTTGATATTTGGTCAGTGTATTATCAAAGTATTACAATATCAACCGCAACAAATCAGAAAACATTGCAAATTTGCAATGCACATCAAATTATAAATCTACAAAGAATAATCCAACTACTAATCAAAGTATCACAACTTGATATAACCCTCTCTACGGAAATCAAACGTTCCGGATTGCAACTAATATGTTCACGTCTAATCACACAAATTAATAAACTAACAATCAAACTAGTTGAAGATGCTTTTTATACAGAAAGTAACGAGGATACACTTGTTTTATTACAAGATTTGGTATTTGAATTATATACACCATCAGGTAATATTGAGAGTAGTAATATGGCATTTACGAATGATGAATTGATTAGTCGATTACCATTGGTTTATAACTTCATTCCTGTATCTTCATCTCGTGATAGTGAAAATGAAATACAACAGGAGCAGAGAGATAAGAAGGATGAGACAAGTACAATATTTATAAATCAAGTATCCAAAAGACAATCGGCACAAGTTGACGTTGGCTACGTCATGTGGCCATCTGCAATCATATTATCACGGTGGTTAATATCAAATCCACATGTCATAAAAGACAAGAAAGTACTGGAATTAGGAGCAGGATGTGGCTTAGTAGGTATAGTTGCTGCTCGTATCATCTCATCTCAGAAGAAAGACAGAAGAATAGAAGAAGAAGATAGTCAACAAGTAATCATCACAGATGTTAATGAATTGGTTATAGAGAATATACAACAGAATATCAACTTGAATGATGTGTCATCTATGGGATGTATAGCAAAGTTAGACTTTTATGTCCAAACTGGTACTAATCAATCAGGAAAGTGGACGGCCAGTGAAATGAATATGAATAGATCTTCTACCAGTGCCGATGACGACTCGAAAGTAAGAGAGAATACAGCAGCAGAAGATATAGAGAGTGAAGATACAAGAGAACCAGTGGATATCATACTTGCAGCTGACATTATATGTCAGCCATCTGACAGCGTAGCCGCCTCCAAGACTATATACGACGCCCTCAAGCCTGGTGGAGTTGCATACGTGGTATGTGCAAACTCGGAACATAGATTTGGTGTAGAGATATTTGCAAGTGAATGTGAAGCACGAGGTCTAGATGTTACGTCGACAAATGTATCAGATATGTATGATGGAGATTTACTAAGTGATTTGCAACTGCATACGGCCGCTGGATATATCGATGGTATGTTACTATCATTCTTTGAGATTACTAAACGATAGCCAATATGTAACCTACAAGTTTTATAATAGATACTGCAAGATAGTATCTGTAACTGGCCCGGGCACTTCTACATGATCCATCTTTGCCTTCCATGCCAATTCAAACAAGGTTGTTTCCTCTTTGATTTCATAGTACCTAATCAATCTAACAATCTTATCAAGACATTGTTTAATTGGACCCCACATGGTACAACTTCCACGGTCGACTGCAAGAGATAAGAATATCTCACAACTTTCTCTTACTATTGGACGCCATACTACATCCTGAACATCGTTGGGGCCTCTTTCGAGCATTATATCAATGCCCAGTAACTCGTCTATCTTGTTCTTAACTTCTACTTGATCAGTCGAAATGATATTACTTAGACGAGTTGAAATGCTGGGAAATGTCATTCTTTCAATTGATAAACATCCCTTGAATACATCATGTCCTATTTTCTCAATCTGAAGCCCATCATCTTTAAGCTTCACTTCTCTCAAATTGATACAACCATCAAATGCAAAGTTACCGATACAAGTAACCGTGGAAGGAATGGTAATACGTTCTAGTGAAGTGCAGCCATCAAATACGGAACTCCCAATATCTCTAAGACCTTTGTTTAATATCACATTCCGCAGATTTGTGCAGTTATAGAATGCATGAGAATAAATCTTAATCATTGTTGATGGTAATGTAATATTTTCTAGGGAGGTACATCCTTTAAATGCCTGTTTTCCGATCTGTACAATGCCCTCGTTCAGTACTACCTCTCTTAGCTTAGTATAATAGCTGAACGAACAAGCCTTGATCATGGTGATACTTTGATGACACAGGACTTTTGTAACATTGACGGGAACCTCTTCATAACCTTTATACTCAAATATCACTTCTTCACTATCGCTATTCATGATGGACATATGATATGTATCTTTTCTATTATGTTGCAATGTTAGTCTGGCGGTATGATATGATATTGTTTAGTTCTCTGATAAACTACCACTACTGTTATTTGCAATATCAATTAATCCCTCTTCAATTATATCACCAAAATGTAAACCAATCATTAACCATATATAAGCAATCAATATTAGACTAATATAGGAACAGAGACAAGCTAAACAAATATATGTCAGTAGATTGCGGAACATTAAAGTAATCTTCTACCACGGATAATAACTCCCTACCTAATAACACTAAAGGACAAGATGCGTTGTATTAAAGTAAGTATTAGCGTGAGATATCAAGGATATGGAGTTTGCCAAACCTGGGGAACTCTATGCTTGGATACGCAGTAATTGGGAAGTTGAAGTGTTACATAAAGGCAGTAAGATTAATCATATGAAGACTGCTGGCACTAAAAACTGCCATCTCTGTATGAAGGAAAGAGTGGAGTTATTTCATGAGTTCTCAAAGAAGAGATCTCCGACTGGAAATTTGATGAATAGTAAAACTGAGATGTATGGCCAGTGCACTTGCAAGACGCGATTCTTACGGTTACAGGCCGTTGGGAATGCGGGTGCTGATGAGGCTACTAGTTAGCCGAAAACAGCATTAGGGGAGTGTAGATATTAGTAGATGAGGGGGTTGAGCCACAGATGGTGGTAGATTCGGCCTAATCTTTAAGTACAGAAGACCGTATTGTAATCCAATACGCTTTTGAATGGACAAGATACCGGGTGAATCAAACTTGCCACCACCCCGTCGGTTGAGTACCCTCTAGCGTGTGGGAAAGAAAGCCTCAGCTGCAATAGATGCATGTTCTAGACAACTAGTAAACCTAAAGCTCACTGTTTCGCCCAACAGCAACTGATTGCACAAAAAGGAAGTAGGCATTGGCGCATAGGGGGGCCGGGGGGTGCCCCCCGGAAAGTCAGACCTCAAAGTGCCTTCAATGGGTAATTCGTACACAATACGGGTACTTTACGGGTACAAATGACGTATATATGGGTACAAATATCCATATTTGTATCCAAAATTTGCCCCCATATCTCATGGGGGGATTTATGGGGGCTAAACCCCCGGAATCGACATTTGCTCCCCCCTATGCGCCAAGGCCTAAAAGGAAGTGATGAGGAGGCAATAAAGTAGTTCAATCGCCAAATATAAAGTTCATTCCCTCGAGTTGAGTTGAGAAAAAAGATGAAGCTCATGCAATACAATAGCAGTCGGCAATGAATACGATATCACTCGATAGCGAACCAAATCCCTTTAGATCATTTTCATATTCATTAACAATGGACGGTGGCCGCGGTGGCGGTAGAGGTGACGATGATGAGGCAAGCCAAACACCATCGTGGGTACATTCAATTGATGATGAACAGAATTCAACTACTTCCAACAATACAATTACTAGACATGAGTTTAAAAAGTCTTCATTACGATCTAGGTGGTTGATATTGGCTATGACTTGTGTTGTAATGACTGGATCATATTATGCGTAAGTTTGGACTGTTGTGCATATGTCATATGTGCACATCTTATGCTCATTTTATCTTGTGTTTATTGCAATACACAGTTATGACATTCCATCAGCCCTTCATCAACAATTACAAGATTACATGCCACCATCTTCATCCTATGAAACAAACTTTAACTTACTATATACTATATACTCAATACCAAATGTCATATTACCATTATTTGGTGGTAACATAGTGGATAGATACGGAGCGCCCAAATGCTTAACTTTATTTGCCATTCTAGTTTTTTTGGGTGCTGTATTCTTATCGATTGGTGTATCTAATCAATCATGGCATTTCATGTATTTAGGCAGATTTGTATTTGGATTAGGTGCCGAATCATTATGTGTAGCACAATCAACAATTGTTAGTGATTGGTTCGAGGGTAGAGAAGTGGCCTTTGCAATGGGCATTGGATTAAGTATTAGTAGATTGGGCAGCATCTTTAATAATATGATAAGTCCCAAGGTGGCAAATGGTAATGGTATTACTAGTGCTTTTCGTATTGGTGGATTGTTGACGTTTGTTAGTGTTGCAATGGCTATGTTGATTGTAGTTGTTGATAAGAGGGGTGAAAGAAAGTTGAAGAAAGGACGAGTTATGCAGTCATTGACATTGGCCTTACTTGAACATACTGACACTAACATAGGAGAAGAAGGAGAAGTAAATAGAAACGCTGAAGCAAATGGAGGAGATGTCTTTGATGAGAACAATGAACAATCTACCAAGCCCTGCACAGCTGTGGTTGAATCAGAAGTACACATTACAGATATACGAAAGTTTGGTCCCCTCTTTTGGCTGTTGACTATAAGTTGCTTTGTGGTGTATGGGTGTGTCCTTCCTTTCAATAATGTGGCTAGTGGTATTCTATTGGAACGTAACTTCTTCATGTCATCTCCGACCGATTGTCACCTGACATACCCCAACCAATGTACGGATGGATATTTACAAAATGGTACGAATAGTGCATTAGATTCAAGTGGTGATATATGTTTGGTTGCTCCAACTCAGGCACCCGTGTTACCAACAGCGGTTAATCATACAAGCTCAGATTCTAAAAGAAGTAGTGAGTGGGATCAGTCAACGTACCAATACTCTTCTCTAACATCAAAAGATGTAGACTGTGGAGATTCGTTTTGGCTAGACGCATGTGTCTCTAGCTACTGTACCAAACAAAACGAGGCCACTGAACAGGCAGGAAAAGTCATGAGCATACCATATCTTATCAGTGCTTTATCATCACCTCCATTAGGGCACTTGGTGGATAGAATAGGCCGACGAGCTCAGATTGCAGTAGTATCATCTAGTCTGCTATTCTTAGTTCATTTGACGTTGGCTACATCTGCCTCCTCGCCTATTGGTCCAATGATTGGACAAGGAGTCGCTTATTCACTTTATGCTGCGGTACTATGGCCATCCGTGCCACTCACTGTACCCAAACTATATACTGGAACAGCTTTTGGCGTTATTACGAGCATACAAAACATAGGATTGGCTCTGTTCCCATTGATGATTGCTGGTATATACAATGCAAGTGGAAGTTATATACCCAACGTGGAATTCTTTTTCATGGGGTGTGCTTTAATGGGTGTAATCGTTGGGGTCTACATGAATGTATTAGACAGACGATATGGTAACAAGTTGAATCGAGCATCATCAGATGATTGTGAAGAGGACGAGATATTGTTTGGTGTTAGAGAAGACGGCAATGGGGACTTTGCTCAAGTAGACGACGACGATGAGTACTTCTCGCCATTAATGACATAAGTCTAGAGAGCCTCGAGTAAGTTAGTATTTAGTATCTAGCAACAGTAAAAGTATGATATCACACATAGAACTATATATATGAAGAATGATAGTACGCATCATAGCTCAATGGAGATGGAGAGCTGCCCTGCCACTCTCGTGGCAAAGATACCGTTCTATCGCCATTTAACTCATTAATAAATTCAAGTTGGATTGTTGGTGGTGTCTGTTTGGTTGTTCTATCCTATATGGTGTGGTGTAGTTTTGTTTTGTGTGGCTGAATGGTAAGAAGTTGGGTATTCATAGATAAATGTTCATAAGATATGTGTCGATTGAAAGGGTATCATCTAGTAGTGTCATCTCTAACTTATTTTGTTTCTAGAGTGAAACATATCAATGTATCCATTCTTTTCATCTTAATCTCTGGTCACATCAGGGTGATCAAGGGCGGCTTTTTTCGAATAAGTAGCCTAGATTGTGTGTCGGTGCTATTGAAAATCAGCATGCTTCAGCTTGCCCCTCATATACTACGACACTATTAGTTTCGATATATACCCGATGTCTCAGCTTTTTCTCTAGCATCACTTTTCATTTCATCTTGAATCTTTTGATAAGCACGTAGAGTACTTGTATATTCGTCTTTGGTGATCAACCCATCCATATATCCTAGCTTAACCATGGACAAAGCTTTCTCATGTCCAGCTTTAGCGGCAAGTGTGAAGTGATTTATTGCTCGATGACCATATTCAGCCCGACCTTCCATGATACCAAGATTATATCTTGCTGATACAAATCCCATCATAGCCGCAAGCTCCCAATAGTATTTAGATTTCTTCTTGTTCACTTCCACACCCGTTCCAAGATCATAGGAATTACCCAAGTTGTAATATCCATTAGCACTTCCTAGCTCACCTGCTTTGAGATACAACTCATGAGCCTTATTCCAATCTTGCGGCATGCCCATTACTCCCTGAGCATAATACCCTCCAAGCATATTGAATGCCTTGCCATT
>Ga0075439_12713_pt1 | contig 19641 bp, 13 predicted proteins | sample MintriSingleCell_FD_74264 | JGI IMG/M metagenome (GOLD analysis project Ga0075439, IMG submission 74264) | Marine eukaryotic communities from Monterey Bay, USA to study complex ecological interactions - Minidiscus trioculatus JGI Plate_4_G5... | ecosystem: Environmental > Aquatic > Marine >... | reverse complement strand
TGGATATTATACTGGATGATGAGGAAGACACGATGTATGAATGATTTAAATTAAATAGTATCTCATAAAGTATAATGATGATACTACATAGTACATAGAACTCACTTTACTTTATCAACATATGTCTACACACCACTTCTATTCTGTTTACTTACCAAACATAGTCAGTGGACCAGGCAGGAGCCATCTTATCAGCATGAACATTTGACGCCTTCCAAGTCTTCTTCCCAGGCATCCACGATCTTTGTGGCTCATACACGGCAGGCTTCCATTGACTAACGTTTGATACAGGCTTCCACTGTTCAGCTTTCTTTTCTTTTTGTACCTTCTTCTTTTCTTTTTGCACCTGCTTTTCCCATGCCTTCTTCCTCTTATCCTTGTCCTTGTCTTCATGAATCTGCTGTAAACTTTGAAGTAAAAAGTTTGACTTCGACCTCTTCTTCTTCACATGACCATCTCCTTCCCTCTCCTTGTTATCAACATCTGCCACTACCTTCTTCTCTTCTACCACCACTACCTTTGTCTTTGTCTTCTGATCCTTCTTTGTGACTTTCTGCTTCTTCTTCTCATTGTTCTTTCTCGGGCTGCCCTGCTTCTTCTTCTTATCTATCTTCTTGACGATTTGACCATCTCCCTGAACACTAACTTCCTCGACATGCCAGGCGTACGGTATCTTCTCAAATCCAAATGTATCAGCAACCTTCTCGTCATCTAAATCCTTCATATTGTATATGTCCTTATAATCATGACTCGCATACATGTCCAAGTAGGCCCGATAGGCTCCCCTGCCTAGCTTGCTCAACTCACTATCATCCTTGACTAGTTTGATAATCTGTTTTTGAATCCTTTTAACCTTGGGCACTTCGTACTCGTATATCTTAACATTGGCAGCCTTGTAATACTTTAGGAAACCGAACTGATTGGGAGCCAAGAATAGTAAGGCCCGAGGTGGATCCTCACCCTTGTGGTTAGTCTCGGAGCTGATACGACCAATTCGATAGATATACTCGGTTGGACTTGATGGAGGCTCAAACTGTACGAGCCATGTTGTTGATGGTGGAATGGCAATGTTCATACCCACATCTGACTTTAGACATAGGATACTACCGCCACTACTTCGTGTAAAGTCCATAATCTCTTTCTTAAATCTACCCTTGCTCATACCATGGTGTACACTGTTAACATTGAAGTTTAACTTGTCCAACAACTTACAATAATACTGTGATGACTTTGTTGTAGAGAAGAAGATGATGATCTTGACATTCATGTTACGTTTGAGGAAAGCACATAGCATTAAGAAACGGTGTTCTTCATCGACTGTAATATAGGTATGTCGGAAGCCATTATATGTTTGTGATGTATCAATTGCTTGATTGCTACTCGTATTGTAAATTGTCAAAGTAGAGCATTCAGGGTAGACTCTGGTTTGAATGGTGGACGGTACCAAGTCTACAACTTTGGTAGGGACTGATGATGTTGGTGTCGTACCGGAAGAAACAACGGGAACTCCTGACTCCTTGTATGCCTTAGCATATCGAGTAAGGCTATCCGTGAACAAGGCAAGAGTTCGTTCTTTTACTGCAAACGATGCTTCTTCCGGATCAATTGCTTGTCGTACTACGAGTTGTTGTGACATAACTTCATCCTCTGATCCTGCCCTCTCGGACCCTTGACTCTCTTCCTTCTCCTCCTCTTCCGACATACTTGCTAGCAGTACATCGAGATCAATACGATCATCGGCGGTATCTTCTTGAGGGAATGATAACGAGGATAAACGCCTCAGCTCCTCATCGGGTCGTGACACTGGAGGACCAGCCTTCATCCTACTTGATTTCGGACGGTAGAAGCCTGCCAATTTCTGTCCAACGACATCCATGTAGTTGTCAGTTAAACGTCTACCTTCAGTTACTGTACTCAAACGCCTACTTTCATCAGCAACAGTACTTTGAGTAGTACTATTAGAATGTTCCAAATCTTGTAATTCGATCTTCAACTGCTCATCGAATATAGAAGTCGTGCTTCTCTTCTCCCACTGGTGGTGTTGCTCTTCTTCTCTGGTGTCGTCTTCTTTGTTTTCATTCAGCTCTTGGGGCAGACGATCAACATTAGCAGTTCGGTCAACATTGGTACCATCATGTGATTGAGGATGCTCTTCTCCTACCCCCGAAGTATCCTCAACTAGTAACTCAGTACTAATCCTTCGTTTAGCCGCAGCTAGTAACGCCTCAACATTCTGTAATTCTTTTAACGACAACTGCTTCAATAGTGATACCCTGGAGGACACCGATGTCGCTTCTGAGTAGGTAGAACATGACTTCCAAGCAGTAGACGAAGGCTCGGAAGAAGTCTCAGACTGTACCGACCTACGAAGCGGCTGCATCCAAGGATGAGGATGCAAGGGGGCACAGCTACCAGATAAAGAAGAGGAGATCGTTACCACGTCAGATGAAGAACTCCTCCAGTCAGGCAAGGTATTCAAAGAACTTGGTACTGATATATTAGGCCGTTGCTGTCGTGAAAGGAAGGCAAGTGGCTTATCCAATCTTGGCATTGATCTTGATCGTTTACTATAAGCGCTTGCTACGGACTTGTCGTCCAAGTAGTTACTCTGCCCACCAGTTACTACCGAGTCAACTGGATCAATATCTTCATATATTGTAAATGCAGAATTCGTCGACGCCAAGGTTGTCGAACCAATACTTGCTCGTCGTCTGAATGGCTTCTTACTAGAAGACTTGGACTTGCCATCTCGTTGTTTCGTTTGTATGTCATAGGTACCATAGACCTTAGTTGAGGCATATGTTGATGATAAACCAACACCGTCAAGTCGTCGATAGGTATCTGGTAGTGACGAGTCAGGTGAAGAGTTGACTACTCCACCACCACCAACAAGACCATTCGGCATTTGTTCTGCAAGTGATGGTGACTCATCACCTCCATCGACAAGGTCATCATTAGGCATTTTGAGTGATCCTGGGATATTCATATGTCCACTCTTCTCGTCTTGGACATTACTATGAACAGGTGTACTCTCTGATATACCTCTAACTGGTACGTTATCATCAGTACCGTCGTTATTATTACATCCAATGATATCATTCAACATCTCTCTTGTCAATACTACATCACCATTACAACCATGGGTAAGTATACTACTACTGCTCTGATCATCCTCGGCAATACCTCGAGTATTCAAACTGTTAAAACTGTTTCGTAATGGCTCACCAGTTACCACAGATTGTACCATAATCACATCCTCCTCTTTCTCGTTGTTATCGTTTGTATCAGTAGTATTCTTTGTGGGAGGAGTTTCAAATGATGAATCTACCGCAACTAATCCTTTAACCCAGGCTGAGGAAACATCAGTATTGTAACCAATCACATCAAGTAATGTCGGTGTTGATGTTCGTGGTGTTCTATCCGAGTCGTCTATTGAGTTAGAAAATACCCCCTTGCCTCCTAACTTTACGTCAAGAGATACTTTCTTCTCTTCCCGGGCCGACGCTCGTGGAGAGGTTTCATCTTTACATTCAGCAAATTTGATAGATGGATTAAGTAAGGATGCTTCTGATGCACCACTACCACTAGTAACAACCGATACACTATCATCCTTAACGATTGATCCACTGCTACCGACTGACAAACCTCCCGAGTTGTCAGACGCATAAGGACTCAATGCTTGATTCGTGTTGATTGATAGATCCGATGCCTCTTCCCCCCCTTCTTTCACACTGATAGTATTACCATCTGATTCATCCGATGGGTAGGACGTCGAAGAACTTCGTCGAGTTGCTGCTACTACCATCAGACCTCCCGGCTTGTTACTTAAGTTACCAACACAAGAAGTTGTATTTGACGAATTGAATGTAATATCAGATGTCTTCTGTAAATAACTTGTTGGTTGTGTTGTTGGTACTACCAGTAATCCTGACCTAATATGTTCTGACACTGATAATGCTCCACTTATATGAGAAGACTGACCTCCTGTCGTAGTTGTATTGTCGTTACTGGTACCACCTCCTACCATGCTACTGTTGGTACTATCAGATGCTACCTTGATGCTACTACCATCCGAGTAGGCTGACGACTCTTCGTCTCCCGAGTTATCATCAACCAAGTTATTACTACTAGTAGTAGTATCCAATTCATGTTTACCAAGACATGTCTGATTCGAATAACTCCTTGGATCCAACTGATCTGAGTCACTATCAGCCTTGGACAAAGAATGATAAGCTGACCATGACTTCCTAACCTCGTCAATTGACGATAAGACTAGTGGTGGTGGTGGAGGTAACGATGGTACTCTTACCATCTTCTTTGTCTTAGTAGCGGCACCTGTGATAACACCTGTCGGAGAAGAATCTTGTAGCCCACGAGGTGATGGAGAGGATGTAGTTGGTATCATCTCCACCCGAGGTTGTTGTGACGACTGTGAGGGCTGTGGTACTTGTTTAACAAGCTTTAACTCCTCAATCTTCGTACCACCAATAGTTTCAGTTGTAACATTTGAAGTACTTGTCCTTCTTCGATCTTCTAATCCCCGAGGTTGTGAAGACGACTGATGTTGTGCACTCAGTAAAGGACGAGTTCTTGGCGGGGGTGGTGGCACTGGAAGATTCCTTGGCCGTGCTGGTTGTTGCGGTGGTTGTCTAACAATCTTTAACTCTTCAATCTTTGTACCACCAACTGTTTCAGATGTAACATCCGTATTAAAACTTGTCGTTGGTGACATGACACTTTTAGTTGGTGATGAATCTTCATCTTCCTTCTTCGTCTTGTTGGTATCATTCCCTACTTCTTCCCCACTTGTCCCAACTGTAAATCTTTGTACCTTATCTTGAACATTACCAGTACCCTTCATACGTTGTAACTCTGACTTGAGACTAATATCATTATTCTGAATAATGTCTGGTATAGATGATACACTGCCTTTACTATCCGCTGTTAACAGACTAGTTGATGATAGATTGGAAGTTTTTGATGTTAGCAGATATGAATTCTGCCTTGTCCATGATATACGTCTGTCACTACCCTTGTTTGTTGCTAGGTTAGAGGGTGTTTGATTAGAGGATGTTTGATTAGAAGTAGGAAGAGTAGATGTAGAGGAGGATGTTAGATTAGGAGTTATAGGAAGGGAGGATGAAGGAAGAGAGGTCGAGACTGGCATATAATCTGATATGGAAGTTGCTCCGCTTATCTCCGAATTATCAATTGATGGTCTGTTGTTGTTAATATCATTGTTGTTAACACTAGCTACTACTACTGCTGCTGCTTTCTCATCTACTGTTCCACCTCTAATTTGTTGTACTATCTCCTCATTCTCGGTGTTGTTATTAGTGTTGTTGTTTTGGATATTGCCAATATCTACAAAGTCCTTATCATCATCTTTTCCATTATTATTAGCACCATTGACACTACCAATAACAGCCAGCTGTGAAGAACTCACCGATGCCAACTCAGATGATGATTTAACATTATCAGAAGGTGATTGTACAGCACCACTAGTTGATGAACTATCTTTACTTGTGTAAGTTTGTAATATGATATCATCTAATGATTGAAAGTTTGCTCGTATGCTTTGAATGTAGTCTAATGATACTGGCTTATTGATACTGTTGGTACTACTACTAGTGTTAGATTGAAAGCTGGATCTAATGTTTTGAATGTGGGCTATTGGTGATGATTGTTGTGGATTTGTTATCTTTCTGTTGTATGTTGTTGACGATGACGTCGATGACGATGGTGTATCATCGTCGATCGTCATTGCTCCTATTGTTGCTACCTTATTGCAATATACTTGATGATTGATTTGGAATTGCAATTGTATTGCAATTAGATTGCAAACGAAGAACTGTTATATGAGCGAGTGTATATGATATGTTATTTAGTATCGCGTTGGGGGATGTTAAGTGTTTAACGGAAGGCTTAAATCGGCAGAGGAAAGGCACATACAATATATTCAGTTCATTTGCAATAGGGCTCTATCTATGCCACATATCGTTCAACAAATTTGTGGGCATAATAGATTGGATAAGCTCAATAGACCGTTCATATAGCTGCACAGTGCAGCACTTATAGATAGACAGTAATAGATTTTTTAAACTTGCCCTCTACTCTCCTCATAATCATAAAAAAGGGCTGTACTGAGGATTCTATCGCGGTCATTGGACAGAAAAAATGCTGCGACCCCCTGGGGTCATTATCTCTTACATCAGGGGCGCAAGCCGTTCATGTAGTAGGCATGATTGACACTCATTAGGGAGGTATAAATGTTTTAGATCTGCCCTCCTCATAGAAAATAAGATGGGGGTCATTAGCCCTCGATTACCCTTTATCTCTAATATTTTATATGCGTAATGATATGTATGGCTGTTTATGAATTGAGAGTCTAGGTCGATTGGTATACCTTTACCTTAGATATACAACCACTGATCAGGCTAACATATGTGGATTTGGAGCTGGAGCTGAAGTTTGACCTCTACAAGATCACCTAATATACGAGTAAGAAATAGATATGCATGGAGAGAATTGAGATATGAATATGAAATATGGTAGTAATTAGTATAATTCACTGCATAGTTACACTCACATTAATAAGTTGAGTATATTAATTAAGCTACATTTTCCATATATATCTCAATGCCAAGGATACCACCGCAGATGCAAAGGATACATACCTTCCGACTTATCATTTCCTACTTGCATACGCTGTCTTGCCAGTAGTCTTATACTTTGGATTATCCGACCTGGCTGCATTTCTGGTTTTTACCTTCTTCTTCTTTTCCTTCTTTTTACCAGTCTTCTTACCACCTCCTCCAGCTCCAAAGCCACCGCTTGCCTTTGTCTTTTGTTTCTTGGGTATAGTCTCCTCCTCATCTTCATCTTCTTCGGATCCTAATACTTGTTCTGTTTCCAATGGTGGCATATATCTAGCTGAAAGAGGTTTCGGTTGCATAGCATTTACTTCCTCTACATCAGGATCAACTACTGCATCATCTTCTGTATATAATCCAAGAAGCATATCTATACTCTTCTGTACCTTCTCTCTATCCTCGGGAGGGAATCGATCATAACATAGTATACCCTTTAAATGATCATACTCATGTTGAAAGACACGTGCCTCAAAATCTTTCAATCGACGTCGTACCTTCTGTCCTAATTCATTCTGATATTCAGTTTCAATCCATATACTCCGTGCAACTTGTCCGGCACATTCATCACTTCGTAAACTTAAACATCCTTCCTCTTCTACAATAACTTCCTTTGAATATTTTGTTATTGTTGGATTGCAAACGATACGTTCCATAGCCTTTGTATCAGAAGGGTTATATACGAATATATTCTCATTTAAACCAATTTGTGGTGCTGCCAATCCAACGCCTTTGGCTTCATACATGATATTTAACATTTGTTTCGTCTTTGATTGAAACGTTGTATCATCGTCATCGTCGACGAATGATGTTATGGGTTTGTTTGGTACACGTCGTAATGATGGTCGTGGGAATTCTGTTATTGTGTAAGATGTACCTTTGAAAGATGACGGGTTTAATCTCATTTGTAGTTGAAAGCATTGTGTATTGCTTGGAATGGTAGTCATGAGTAGTAGAGTGATGGATGATATGTCATAGATATTCATACTGTTGATGTTTGTTTTGATAGTTGATGTATGTTGGGTAATACTGTATACGGAATATGTGGCCAGTTTTATGATAGTTTACTTGCCAGTTGATGGGTGACGGTCGCGGCCGCTCTGTATTCGTCTATATAATAATAATCGGTTGGTCTACTCTTATCATTCACTGCACACATACTCTCATCCCTTGCCTACATCACCATCATTAATGAGTGGCTAATTCGGCGTTCAATCGCCAACCAGATACAACGTCCAAGAGTAGTCGATCGCCAAAATCGTCCTAGCCACACAAATCTCAAAAACATCTGGCATCAAATATCAAAACAACCAATGAAAAAGAAGAGCTTATAATTTTCGGATTATCAACTAGAAGTAATTAATATTATATTCAAATATCAACAACAAAAATGGCTTGTACTGGAAAGGTTAAGTTTTTCTCTGATAAGGGCTTTGGCTTTATCACTCCTGGTAAGTCTATTGTGTGTTGCAACAGCTCAAGTGGCGGCATTATGTATGAGGTTTTTGTTGATGGCCAAAGATTTTATGAGTGTAATATTGAATGGCTGGTGTTCAAGGTTGGATGATACGGATGGTTTAATTGCAATTATTGACTCCTTGATATTAATGATCGGTAGAGCTGCGATATACCGCCTTGGCTCAGACTTGATGGCTGGACAATTGACCAGGCGCTTGATTGCCCTCCACTCGATTTGGGTGGCTGTGAGGTTGCCTTCGCGTGCTGCCTTGCTGGATTGCAACGAGCACTACCCTATCACATGATCGGCGTGTTCTATTACGCAGTCGAATAGCGATAATCTCGGGCTATATGCCACATCGGCTCGTGCCTTGATAAAGATCGGTAGGTTGCCTCAAAGTTCAAGTTCAAACTGAGCAGCCTCATGTTCTATAGTGGTATCCCCTTTAACAAGGTTGGATTTATATCAAGCAATTCCGGATAATTCAATGTGGAGGATGGATGGGGGGCGTACATGGCGAGGAGGACTGCGGCATTTTCATATCCTTCGACTTATTTACACGTGTTCAAAATTCTAACAAATATCTTTATACACCACCCCACACCCACAATACCCACACAACAACAGATGATGGATCAGAAGATGTATTCGTACATTTCTCCGCCATCAACAAGGAGGGATTTAAAACACTCAACGAGAATGAAACCGTATCATACGATAAACAATTCGATGATGTGAAACAAAAGTGGAGTGCGGCAAATGTTACCGGACAGGGTGATGGTGAGCCTCGTCGTCCCCGCGGGGGATACAATGACCGCGGTGGCGGAGGAGGAGGATATGGCGGTGGAGGTGGATATGGTGGTGGAGGAGGTAAGACTTGTTGATGGTATTGAGATTGTTTTTTGTGCATATCATATGTCTCTTTTTTTTATTTCAAGGTCTGGTTCTCACATCTGTATGCCCATCTTTATTTAACGTCCCGTATCAATACTTTAGGATATGATAATGGTGGTGGAGGAGGAGGACGCTGGTAAATTCCCTCTTCAATCCCCCTCTGTCGTGATTTTAACGTACACGGGGATTGATTGAGAATGAACGATGTGTGTTCCCCCCAAAAAAGAAATAGATCTCTAAGCAAACAGAAATACCGAAATACCCTCAAGACCTACCCTCAAGACCTGCCCTTTATTAAGTTGTTCTGGGGGAATATTATTCTTGGCGTTTACACCGCCAAGATATGTTCCTTTTATCAACTTTATGCTCTACCTAATGAAAAATTGAAAACGAAATTTTGTCAGTCCGTCAAGTCTATCTTATAATTTGAACCAAACTGTAAATTAGTACTCTTTTGTTGATCTGAAATCCCATCTTTATATATGTAGAGGGGTGCCTTTTCACTTTATATACAGTATATGTATAATTCAACTTATATAGTCCGTGTCTTTCTGTTCGTATCTGCAAAGAGTTAAAAGTTAAGTAAGATCTAAAGACTAAACTTCCTCGATAGCTCTTGCTCCTTCGAGGAAAAGAAACACTAAAGCTATGTGTGCCTATAATAGATAGGTTTTAAATTATTAAAGAATATTGAATATAATATACTAAAGACTAAACTTCCGTTTCACTAAGTATTGTAGATAGTGGACCTTCTCTGTCCCCATCTAAGGCATACATCTATCATATTCTTATGCCTCTTGATGATAGCTACTTTCCACTTCGCTAGACCCCCAGCGTTAGACTACTCAATCAGAGTAGTGTTCCCAACCATTATGTAGAAAATAGTGGGCGAGATATATAAAGTCTTGCCTGTGATGAGACATTATTTTCATTATAAGTCGAAAATGATATGTACACACCGAGTGCCGAAGAGGTTACTATAATTGACAACTAATAACAAGTTGATTTAAGTTTAGAAAGTAATGTTAAGCCATATCCAGTAGGTTGCTATTTAACCTGAAGCAGTACTTATTGTCTACCACTGTAGAACAGTTGCAAGAAGTAATATGGATAGAACAAACGATGACGATACCTCCAGAGATACTGAACTGTTTTCACCATCCGCAAGAATGACATCTCCACCTCCTTCTTCCCCGCCCTCGTTGTCTTCTTCTTGAACAGTAGCAGACTTGGGGCGGTTGTTTAGAATACAATATTCACAATCAAACATAAAGTATGGATCAACAGCCAACTTGATTTCCTCAAGACGCTTGAGTCGTTCCGTTCCATAGATAAATTCCTGAAAAGAGATACACTTGGCATCTCTCATTTCCAGAGTATATTCACCAGGACATGGTTTAGTCCAATCTTCTTTCAGAGGACCAAAGTCACTCACTCCATTAGCGTGGTTTGAATTAGCAACAGGAGGGAAGTTGGTCTTATCTGACGAAGAGAACATCTGAGGGAAAATGTTGGTATAGAAATTCTCATCATGAGCAACAGCTATAGTTGTCGCTGCATCACGATGGGCTTGAGACAATGCATTAGCCTGGTCAGAGGCAGTAGTGGCTGCTCCACCAAACGAATAGTATTCGTCGCCTGTGAGATATTTCTCCGTAAAGGTGTCCCAATTCTCTTCAAGCCAAGATTGAGGCATCAAAGTAAACGCTCGCCCAAAAGGAGGGTAAGAAGGAAATGGAAAGTCTCTTGCTTTTCCAGGAAACCGTTCATCGTCCCCCATTGTGATTTCTTCTCCAAAATCATTCCAAGCTGCTTTACTGATACATTCTGTTGCGCCCGCAATGTTTCTCTCGTCAAGAAGTCGACTCCAAGCTGACATAATGTCATCTTCTCCATAACAAGATATACGAAGACGACCATTTTCAGAACCACAAGCAGTACTCATCTCCTTGGTAACATTCAACATTGATGGTAGCATAAGGTACATTGCTTTGAATTCATTGTAGATGGAGTCAAGGGCCGAACACTCTTCGGTAGTTTCGGGGTTCCATGTATAACGGTGGTAAGGGAGATAGTCATGAAGTTGAAGAAGTACTAAAAGATGCGAAGATATAATATATGTTAGTAAATGTGGTTTGCAAATGCAATCAAACAAAGGCAACAAAAACGAAGCCGCAACATGATTGAGATCTCATATTGAACACTTAAATCCACAAGATAAAAGACTTTACCTGATGTTACTACTCCCCAGGTGCCACCTCCTCCTCCCCTCACAGCAAACCACAAATCATTAAAATCAAGATCAAAGTCTTCTGGGCAGGTATCCCATATCCATTTCGCCTCATCTTCTTCCTCTTGATTACTCCTACATACACCCGATACATCTATTGTCTTCGGTACGATGAATCCGTCAGCACTGGCATCTTCCCATTCTGTTGGGCCAAACTTGACATGATACCCATTTGGCAGTACCATTTCAATCTGAACGACCTGATCTACTCCTAAACCATACCTGCGGCTGCCCGTCGTGCCGCCAAGGCCACCTAGCCACGTCCATCCCATTGGTGATACAGTGCCAGCTCCTCCCCCAACCACATGATACTTGTATCCACCCTCCTGTGCCCTGTTGGCATTCGATACAGCACGGTATAGCTTGTCTGTTTTTATATGAATCAATATGATATGTGATAATATGTATGAAATTAGTTAACAAAAGACAAAAGAAGAGAAGATATATAAACTTGTATAAGCTCACCAAAGTTCTCCCCTCCGCCAACTCTGATCACGGCCGGCTTGTCTTTTGCAATAGATAGATGACATGCTTGATTACTCAAGTCTCCAGCAATATCACTATCCAATATATCGGATGAATCACAATCGGTTATCCCAGTAGGAGAATATTGAGTAAACTTGTTCATATTCAAAAGTAGTGTATCTTTCTTTGAGGATGCCCCCTGATAACTATGGCCACTATTCTTAACACTAATCTCCAAGCTGTGCTCTTTAGCAAAGTTGATGGCATTAATAATATCAGATGCAACAACGGGGAATAGTACCTTTGTAGGAAGATCCAAGCTCGGGTTTGTTGCATCTAAAATAAACCCATCTGGGTTGGAAGGATCAAAGTCTGAAGAAGGAAATTCTTCACCCGCAATATCGGCTAAAAGAACAGGCATTATATCTTGAAAATATATTTCAAATGGGGTAGTTGCATGTCTGTCATCACTGGGACGAGGGTAACACTTACTCCAACCACACCACATATGGGGCAGGCATAACCCAGACGGCTGGTCGATCAAAGCATGATTTGATCGCCCACCCAACCAGGTGTAATCAACAAACTCAGGTATACATTGTTCAGTATACTCTTTGAACGATGTATCAATAAGAGATGCATCAGTACTTAACTTTGATAATAGATTATTCCATGGTAAGTCGGCACCCCACTCCTTAGACGATGATTCCTATATAATGTATATAGAGTATAGACAATGGTATAGACAATGGTATAGACAATGGTATAGACAATGATAGATAATGATAGAAGATATCGTGAGAGATGGTTGTTGTTGATCGATATGAGCAGTAGTACAGATAGTGATAGAATCAATAATAATTATATTATCACAATAATATGATAGCGATAGGCGGATACGATGAACATCATATGGAATCGGATGGTATAACATTGCAATACATATATAACTTACCTCCGCCAATGCACTGGGGACTGCGGTTAGCAACACACAGGCTGCTGATAAGGCTTGGATCTTCATTATTGGTTGTTGCCTATTTTGATGTTCGACTTATCGAGAGATGGCTTGTTTATGTTTGTTTTTTTGATGAGCAATGCAATTTCATTATAGCTCAACCATAAACTATATCTCTTCGTTTCGATCATCGAATAGCCCCTACAATTCTACTATGATAAAGACCACACGTCAATCATTGCAGCGCAAATAGATAGCTATCGATGATACTTATCTATGTTTTGGTATCCTAGATTTCTCTTTTCTTTTATCATCTATCTCGCTCATTCATTGGATGGACGTGTGGTGCTTTATACCCTGGATGATCTTAGTCTATCCATCAGAGGTCTATGGGACATCTCTTCGATAATACGGCTAGATATGTCAATGCTGGATTGCATGCAAAGAAGAGTTTGTTGCTAGTTACTGCAAGGAATTGTAATTGTAACTTGTTTAAGAAGTTCTGTATCCATTACTCATATGTAGCTGTCTTGCAATGTCTGGAAGATCCACGAATTGGAAGTTTCATGTGGAAGTTGTTATATTTTCAGCGATATCACTTTCGATGCCATTGGCCAGCCAGCGGCCGCCTCGGCCGCCGTCGGCGTTACGTAGGCGTCGACGTAGTTTTGTATGGCGCCGCGGGCCGCGTACCACTTTCGTAAAAGCTCAACGGCAACGAAAGCTCATCGCTAATTGAAGTTTCTTATGAAATCGCGGATCTTCCTGGTACAAGAGAGGACATGGTCACCATATACATCCATCTCCTTGCCACAAAAGCAAAATCTAGAGCCAATGTCAGGCCACAAAGGAAGTCGTAATTTGCGACGAAGCATGATACTAAAATGTTCACTCTTCATGCGATTAGTAGGCTTGAGTCGACTCATATCTAACATTGCTTGTGAGACACAAGGGTTAAGCAAATCTTCTAATTGACCAAGAGAAGCATGATCATCTTTCTATGTTTTGTAATTTGTATCCTTTTACTCTTGTTACCCGTATCTTATCTTACTGCAAGGATACCGTACTATACATTACATAGAATACTTCGGACTTCTATAGAGGGGGAGATTTCATGTATAATATGCACACATTCCAATTAACAATCCTATTTACTGTAGTTGGTTTGCTGCTGATATACACCTATGTAAGAAATGATTTTCAAATGGTGGTGCTCCATGAAGCGGTATCTTTTCATCATTTTTTTCTCTCTCTTGCTGTTACTATCGTAGGTACAACACCACGCCGCAGCTGTGGGTATTTAGACACCACATCCTGCTATCGAGTTTTCATATCTCTTCTTCTAACACCAAACCTAAGTCATAACTATGTTAACACTACTTATTATTATTCAACTCTGCCATACGTTTTTTTCTGGTTAGCAAAATATGATCTTGCAAATGCTCAGCACGCTGCAAGTACTCAACCAAGTCTCTCGGGGGAGCAAACGACTTATCCATATTAATAGGATGTAATAGATATAGCCCTTCAAATGTAGTAGATCGAGAAATGACAACATACGGCCAATTCTTTGCAAAGTACCCCCACGATGAAATGATGACATGGGGTATTGTCATTCCTTGTAGCTTATGACCAGTAATAGCATCGGCAAGTACCACTGGTATCTGAGTCATCTTGCACTTGGCTTCTTCTCTGTAGTTTGAAAGATCGTGATCAGTGTATTTCACTGTAGGATAAGTTGTTTGAGGATCAAGTTTGAATCTCCGAGACTGCTGCTCTTTCATGAGGCGGCCTTTTAGTTTCTTCAACTTTTCGTGCAAGTCAGCGTCAGACTCGACAACAAAGTGCTCTGATTGCAACTCTTGTGATTCTTGGCAAGTCTCGATCTCAGATTCTAACTCTTTAATCTCTCCTTCTAAACTTAGAATATCCTTGCTTTTGGGGTGATATTCAAACTCTACCCAGTCTACATGCTTTGCAGAGACGGTCCAAACCTTTCTCCCATCCCAATTCTGCCACCTGTGACTAGGTGCATGCTCGTTAAGCTTGATCCCAACAACTCGACAGAGAGTACCATTGCCAATAGGCACTTTATCTTTGAGACGCTTGTTATCTACCATGCACATGCAGACAGCTCCAACATACAATCTTAACGCTGGATCAATATATTTTGAATCATTCACTACACAATCTGCATCTCCACAAGTATGTACGATCCTATCACGGGTAAAGCTACCGATTGAAGATGATGCATGTTTAGACTGAACGACTGCTTCAATAATGATTGTATGGTCAGGTGGCAACTCAGAACTACTGATTTTGGGATGTGTGCTTAGTATATGATCTCGAAAGATTCCAGCTTGGATACCATTGCGCTCTTTGTTTGTTGAACACGCATATACTACATCTTCATCAAAAGTAGATGGTAATACAATCCCATTTTGTCCAACAACTCTTTTATTAATCTTGTCACGATCTTCTTGAGTCAAGTCGTCACGCCCAATTCTCGTTAGCATCTCCCCAAACCCGGGATCATATTTAAACCGATGTATGTTCTCAAGTATGATCACACAGTTGATACTACTCTCCCACAGCCCACTGCCATTTCTTTCATATAGTTGAAACTTTGCTAGGATTGCCTCAAATTGACGAAAGTCTCCCAAGAATATGATGCTTTGGCCTCCAAATGGTTTGTTTGGGATGCCATTGAGATCCTTTAGCTTTCTATCAAGCTTCTTGAGGTCATTGTCGCTGAAATACGATATTTCATCAATAACTAGTATCTTCACTTTACCCCTCCACTCTTCTCTTTTCTTGTCTGTGACACGTCCATTCATAGCAGCTCCACTATGAATAGTCACTCCACGAAATAGAGCAGCGGCTGATCCTGAGCAAGCAGTGAAATAAAATGTCTCATCGTGCCACATGACTGCCACTGCTTGACAAAACTCAAAGCAGAATCGTCGGGCCACTTGAACTGCCGTGCTCTTCCCAGCACCCGCCGGCCCAGTAAGAAACATTAGCAGCTGTTCCATGCCTCCTCTTGCCTTGAGATGCTTTACCAATTGATCCATATCTTCATGAGTTGAGCCTAGTGCAGATCTGAGGTACTTTCCAAGCATTGAACTGCTATCTCTTCCTTCGTTCACAAGTTCCAATAGAAAGGTGCATGCAATTATTTCATATGCAATGTATTGCTTCTTGTCTAGCTTCATATTGTCTTGTCGTGCAATCTTTCTAGCCACTCCTACTAATGTTGGGATATGCCAAGAAGATAAGGTATCTTCTTGTAACGGGATATCTTCTTGTGTAATGACATGTATATTGTCATCTACAACTTCATCTTTGTCATCAGACAAGGTTTCATCCATCACATCATCATCATAGATATCATCGTAGGCAGTAACATCAACAAGAGTTCCACTGATAAGCTTGAGTAGAGTAGGGAAACTTCTATTTCTAAACCAATCTGAAGGCTCCTCGCCACAAGCATTCTCTCTCATATCTTCCTCTTGCACTTGACTTGAGCCTGAGCTCTTAAGTATTGATTCTTCTGATGCAAGCCGAGCAGATATGAGACTCTCGCTTGTGATATGCTTTGCCTTTCCCGCTAGAACGTTGTGAGACCATTGTTTACCATGTTGATCATACTCTTCTTCACCTCCTTCCATGTCAGATTCTCCATAGCTTGACTCATCATCACACAGATGTGAAATATCCGGGATTGCCGTCTTGTCATCTTTGCTTTGTTGCTTTTTGGCTTCATCTGCATTAATAATTGTTGCTTTTTGAACTGGATCACGTGCACGTGTTCGTTTATCACTCTGTATCATCATCTTCCTATCTTCTATGTTTTGTAGAATCTCGAACCCAGCCTTCCAAAATCGAGTCTCTTGACCAAGGAAGTGTCTAGCACGCTCCTCTTCAAATCTTTTCCAATAGCTATCATCCTTCTTGAGATCATCAAGTTTACGAAAAGGATAGAACATCATGAGAGCCATCTTTGCATATTCTCCTCTCTTTGTGTTGGCGATATCACTTGGGGTATTGGTATTGAGCTCCAAGTCTTTGAGCAAACATAGTTTCCCCTCGGGTAGAGATACCACAACTACAGTGGGCAACCGCAACTTCTCAAGGTATGCAAATTCGTGACCAGGATGAGTTGTAGTAAACCTATGCCTTTCACTCTCTTCGGTATTTGTAATATCATCCTGTCGTTCATTGTCCATATCCTTAAGACTATAGAACTTCTTCTCGTAGCGCTCCGTGAATTCATAAGCACACATGAGTCCAAGCTCAAATGGGCGGTGTAAGTAGTCATCTGCAAGTGACTCAGGCCATTGTACAATGGTACCGTCTGCTTTTGACTTATTTGTACGCCTGAGAGTAAAGTTAACAGCGTTACCATTCAATAACTCCTCCAACTGAGTGATAAGTAAATTCTTTGGCTTGTGCGAGGCACTGAATCTTTCTCCACCATGTTGCACAAGATAATGAGCTAATGTTGAACTCACAACATCGCGAGACATACTTGCATTCATTGCAGACATCATCATGCTAAGACCTTGAACAAAATCGCCTTGATTGTCATCTTCATCACCATCATCAATAAGATTTTGCTCCCTCTCCATCTGCAGCCGCTTCAACCTTCGAATAAGCTTCTTCAAAATACGCTCCTTCTTCTCGCTGTCCTCTTTTTGAGTAGACTTGGAGCCGTACATTGTGAGGTAGAATGTGTTGCTAGCATCACCAATGATGACATTAGAATTGCAATTGAATATAGTACTGATTGGAACGTTGTGCGTATTCAGATACTGACAACCAAGAGGGCGTTTGGGTAGTAATAGCCAAGGTGCTCTTCTCTTGATACTACCATCAAGTAAGTACCACTCAAGCATATCTGCCTCTTTGTCTATGCTGATATCAGTACTACAATTGTATGATTGTGGAAATGTGCCGGATGTACACTCTACACCCTTCTTGAAGCATCTCGGACCATGTAATGCATAATGCTCGTTGTCACCTGATATCTGAAGTATCCTTCTAACATCTTCATTGCCCCAAAACTTATCATCTTTATAGCAACCGCTCTTCTTATCATATGCTGCACGATACATTGCAATATCAAGCCGCTCCTTTGACAGAGGGAAAGTTAGATTCTTTGCACTTGTTTTATCATCTTTTATGGCATTCTGATGCCATTCATTCAGTGCTAAATTGATAATGTTTTGTGTGGATACCTTTTCATGACATTCATTGCACTCCATCACCTTACCACATAAGTCATGACAGAGAACTTTATGCCTTGCATCTCGGAGAACTTGGAGCTTACACTCTTTAAAGACTTCATCGACTTTACCTCTAGCACCACACTTATGCTCTACTGTCCACTCGTTGTCGGTATATGATGAACTCATTACTTGATCAATGCGTGCACAAAAGTTTTTTCTAGCTGTTTCATTCATGTTCCCATCATCATCAAATAACTCATCTCTCATCTTGGCAAGTCTCTTTGACCACAGCAACCAATGGGAATGCAATGTCTTGCGTGCTTGTTCTTCTACTGCCATTCCCCATGCATCAAGCTCTCCTACGATACCATCCTCAGATCCCTCTTGTTTATCTGAATCCCAGGCTAGAAGCTCACTTAATATTATCTGCATCACACCTTCAAAGTTCAACGAACATGCTCCTGGGAAGTCAAGTCGAGTCTCTTTACGTATTGTTAAGTCAGCGATGCACTCTTCCTCATTATAAAAGCAACAGGGCTGATAGTTAGAGGTACTCAAACTTGATGACTTGTGCAACTCTCATAATTTTTGCTATGTCGTCTCACTCTCTCATGGTGGTTCGGTGACATTTCATGAGATTCCGTGAGTGTTGCTAATGACGAAGAGAGTTCTTTATCTGAACGATATGTGTATGGCATGAGATATTGATTTGACTGTAGATACAGACTGTTGTGTCTTCACATATTATTTTCTCTATTCTCGCCCCGATCCAATATTATTACAAAAGAACAATATCATTATGAGGTTATCAATTTCAATTGCAATACTTTTGCATCAGATGTGTTTATCATCTGCATTCATAACTCCCAATTCTTTTGCAATACCAGCATCAACTAGTAGTAAGAATGCAATATTATACAGTTCAAGATTGCAATCATTTATATTAAATGCTGCAAACGATAACGATAGTAGCAACACATCATCAACAGCAGCAACATCTATACGTCCAACACCAAATCAACCACCATTCTCACTCCCCACAGCACTCTTTTTAGCCGGTTTAGCATTCGATGCATACGTCGAACCACCACCAACATCTTCCAGATGGGAACGTGGTTCGTCAGGCGTGAATGTTGCCTTCCTTTCACCTGCCTACACACGATCATTATACAAAGGTATAATAGAATGTACACCGATACGTGCATCAGATTTGCCCGATGAAGATGATACTGCTGAATCATTAATGACAGGTGGTGGAGTCGATGCATCGTTGTTAGTATCAGTAGTCGAAGGTGCATGGAAGGAGGACATTACCAAATTAGAAAAGGAAACTTATCATAACGGTGTGTTAGATTTAGCAGGATGTGCACATGTCGGACGATCATCCACTGCATGGAGTAATGTTGACGAAAAGAAGGCAAAACGCAATAAGGCCAATGGTGGTAGTGGTGCATATCATATTAAATCGTCATGGGGTAAAGGTGGACAAGCCGTATGGGAAGATGATCCGCCTTTCTACCTTTATGTTCAAGATCCAAAAGATGCACGAATTGTATTTACATTGTTTGATGAAGATGTAGTAGGTGGTGGTGAACCAATTGGATCTGCACATCGCAAATTAGTAGAAATAATACCCAATGCCAATACAAAAGATAATGACGCAGTATCAATAATGAAATCACAAGTTATTGATAAGC
>Ga0075439_13104_pt1 | contig 19644 bp, 19 predicted proteins | sample MintriSingleCell_FD_74264 | JGI IMG/M metagenome (GOLD analysis project Ga0075439, IMG submission 74264) | Marine eukaryotic communities from Monterey Bay, USA to study complex ecological interactions - Minidiscus trioculatus JGI Plate_4_G5... | ecosystem: Environmental > Aquatic > Marine >... | reverse complement strand
GATCAAGATGTACGGATGAAGATGAATAGTGATAGTGATAGCGATAATGGGGGTGCAAAGAATAAAAGAGGCAGGGGTAGGAAGAGAGCGAATAATGGAACAACTCAACCGAGGAAACGATCTAGATCAACGAAGGCTGCGGCCGATAGTGATGATGACTCGGATGTACCTGCAGCTGCACAAAAGAAGAAGAAGGCACCATCTAAAAAGACCACCCGACGCCGTCGTTCCAACTCTGATTCAGACGATGAGCCACGGAAACGAGGTGGTGGCGGCGGCGGCGAGATGCCATGGGCTAGTAGATATGGCATCGACGAGGATGAAAAGTCAGACGTATCAGAGGATGAACGGGAACGACGTAAACGTCAGCTCAAGCCAGATTTTGCAAATCCAAAGCTTGGGCCTCCGGGACCGTTGGTTCCATTTGTACTGTCCAAGACATGGAGGCGAGGTGATGCTCTCGTCGGTGCTGAAGATGATGCTGTCGTTGATGACGATGACGAGGATAAAAAGATGCCAGCGGCTCCCGATAGTGATGCAGATCAAGTACCAGCATCCATCAATCGATATCTAAAGGATTATCAACGAGAGGGAGTCCAATTCATATACTCTTCAGTGATCAAAGGCAAGGGATGTATTCTTGGCGATGATAGTGAGTACAGCATCTTTCATGTTCAGTATGTAAGGTTTCTGCAAATCTCATCACTCACTTACTAAACTTTGTGTTCCATACATCAACTATTTACAGTGGGTCTGGGGAAGACGGTGCAAATGATTTCTCTCATTGCTGCATTACTCAAGAAGACCGGGACAGGCCTGGACTTACTCGAGATCAATCAGCACTGCAACAAGGTAAAGAAGGCACTTCAAGCTCGTGAGGAGAGCAAGCATCAGGCTCTCCTCACTGGATTTGGTATCAAGAATGATGCCGATGATGCGCTCGAAACAATCGAGGCACCAAGATTCACCCCAATATTGATTATTGTACCCTCAAGTGTTGTTGATAATTGGCAGAATGAATTCAAAACATGGGGACATTTCAATGTTGGGGTGTATGCAGGCTCAAACCGAGAGAAAGCTTTGGATAGGATAAAGGACGGTCTAGACTTTATCCTCATTACGGGTAAATCATTATTCACAAGAGCTGGGGATTATGATGAACTAGCTCAAGTGGAGTGGAAAGTAGTGATTGTTGATGAGTATCACGAGTTCAAGAATGGCAAATCACAGTCATTCAAGCGGCTTCAAGACCTTCGTGATAATTGTGAATGTCCTATAGTTGGAATGACGGGAACCTTGATGCAAAATAAGCACGAAGAGCTCTTCTTCTTGATCGACTTAGTTCGACCGGGTCTAATCGGAAGTAAGGAAGCGTTTAGGAATGAGATATCAAGACCAATCACGTATGCTCGAGCAAAGGATGCAAAACAAAAGGTTCTAGATTTAGCAGAGGAACGAGAGCAAATACTTCGAAATGCCATTCGACCTGCCTTCCTCGAACGCAAGAAGGAGGTCGTGCTAAAAGATGAACTCACTGAGAAAAAAGAAGAGGTCATCTTTTGTGAGCTCACTGATATCCAAAAGAAGATTTATCGTCACATAATTGCTCTTCCCGACTACCAACAGTTACGATTTGCCAATGCACCCTGTGATTGTGGTGTCAACAAACAATACTTTAGAGGATATAAAAAGATGAAAACGCACAGAGAACAATTGGACTATCAGAGACGAAACAAGGGGATACTCACTCTCAAGAAGGAATGTTGCTACAGATATCCGTGGAACCCATTGCGTGATGAGCCTGGTGAGCCTCAGATTGAGCCTGATGCAATCTTGTGGAAACAGTCACATGAAAAAGAGATTGGATGTCCCATTGATATTGCCCAGAACGTGATTGATGGCAAATATGTGGCGTGTCAGAACTGTCCAACTTGTACAACGTTAGTTGCCATGCACAAGCTTTACAAAATCTCGTCACATCCCAACTTACTACAAGTGGATAGGCTAGAGTCAGCTGCAGCTCAGAAGAAGAAGCTTGAATTTGCCAAAGTTGCTTTTACTCCAGAAATATTGAAAGAAATGCCTGGTGGCAGTTATTACAAGAGTGATGGTATTATGGACGATCATATGAAACTTTCTGGCAAAATGAGGACATTGGATTACTGTCTTACAAAGTTTCTAAAGAGACGTAATCGTGTGCTGGTATTTTCCTACTCAACAGCGGCCTTGGATGTTATACAGAATCATATCAAGGTAAGCGAGTATTTGTATTTATTAAGTATCAAGATGATGTTGTATGAGATGTACTCTAAAGGACCTTTTCTTTCTTAACCTTCCAGTGCAAAGGATGGTCGAATATGCGTCTAGATGGAAAGGTGTGTATATAGTGTAATGGGTTCTGAATGTGCAATTCAAATTTAACTACCTTATTCGACTAATCATTTTTTGTTCACCCACCTTTATCTCCACCTAATAGACACCAACCAATCAACGACAAGGATTAGTTGACAAATTCCAGAATGGGGATACGCAAGTCTTTTTGATTAGTACCAAAGCTGGTGGACTCGGGTTAAACCTCACGGCAGCAAATAAAGTCATCATCTTTGATGTTAATTGGAATCCAAGCTACGACGAGCAAGCCCAAGACAGAGCATTTAGGATTGGCCAAAAGAGAAATGTACAAATTGTGCGTCTAGTTGCTCGAGGTACAATAGAAGAATTGATGTATGCTCGTCAAGTTTACAAGGTTCAATTGAAGAAGCAAACTCTCGGTCACAACACTGATGGGAAGAATCAGCCTCAACTTTTCCGTGGTGTTGCAAAAGATAAGAATAGAAAGGGAGAGCTATTCGGTCTTGAAAATCTATTGAAGTTTAAGGATGGCTCATTCATGGCATCACTGGTAAGTGAAGTGATTAGTGTGTGATATGTATAAATGTGAGTGGTAAACTCACACCTTCTCGCACTACTGCAAAAACAACAGTGGAAGGCAAAAGATGACCCGAATGCAACTCACGACTTGGCTGACTTGGCCAACGAACTAGAAAACATGGATGAAGATAAGTTGGACGATATTGCCGAGGAGGGCGACGAAGGTCCCAAGGATACAAGGAAGAACCCAAAGAAGAAAAAGAGCAAGGGCAAGTATGATAGCAGTGATAGTGACGATGAGAGTGACGACGATGATTTCAAAGGAGAGGGTGGAAAGATCAACCATGATCATCTATTCGCTCAGTCCAAGGGTGGTGCACAAGTTGCCCAAGGCGACGATGATTTCGATGAGGAGATGGGCGGAGAAAGTCAAATCATTGAGGTATGTCGTGCTTCTTTCTGTGTCGACTTTTATGCGTGTCTACTTTTTGTGAATCTAACCCCTTTTCACTATATATATATATACTTTCTTATTCATCAAGGTTACCACTAAGATGGCTTGTGAAGAGATTGGCAGTGATGACGATGAAGACGAGGAAGACGAGGAGGAAGAGGATGATAATGCTGCCACTCCCGATGACTATGTTCCTCTAAGCGCGAGGAATAAGGACGTGAAGCCCGTTGTCAAGCCCGAGCCAGTCAAATCATCAAAGCCTACCGCTTCTACTATTCCTTCAAATCCTGATGGTAATGCAGCCTCTAATCCTTCACCTGTCAAGAGCTCTAATGCAGCTGGTGCCGCTTCGTCATCAACAGCACTTGTTCCGTCTCCTGTTCAAAGCAGTTCGGCCAATGCAACAGCCTCCAACAAAACTTCAACAAACAATGAAGAAGAAAAAGATGATGACAAGACTGCCCCTGTCCCTGCTCCTCAACCGTCACCTGTACAAAGCAGTGCAGCTAAAGAGGGCAAAGGCAAACAAAGTACTACAGCAGCAAACGATTCCGACGATGACAAAACTGAACCTATTCCTCCTGTCGCTACGACAAGTAAAACATCAACAAACAATGGAGAATCAGATGATGATGATGACAAAACTGTTCCTGTTCCTCAACCATCACCTGTACAGAGTTCAGCAGTGAATGGTGGCGGAGAGAAAGCTGCTATCGGTAATGGTAATGCAACAAGTCAAAGTAAAGCCACCACCTCAAACAAGTTCGATTCATCTGATGATGAAGTTTCTCCTGGGCTCAAAACACAACCACCAACGACAGTCAAGAAGAAGAAGAAGAAGAAAGTGTCCAAAGTTGCTATACTTGGTTCAGTTTTTGAAACAAAGAAGGGCTCGGGTAAGAAGAGCTCTGGTATCTATATGCCATCCTATAAGAAATGAGATTATATATAGCTTGGCACCAAACATAGCTGTGAGTTTTCATTAGACAGTCAAGATGCTGTAAAAGTAGATTTTTACCCACACAACTATTTGACACACTAGTACTATCTTGTCGTGAAAACTAGTAAAATGTATCTCGAGATAAGCACCAACACAACTAAGCATGGCCAGAGAATCATACAAATAGGAGGATGTGCAGCGCACCGCCACTTCTATTGTCCCTCTGTCTCACCGATTGTCTTTAAGTCACCAAGTTCTCTTAATTGTCTTACAGCTAATGGCCCCCCAAACAAACCTTTCAAAAACCAAATGAATGATGACCTCTTCTTTCCCGGAGCGAGAGCTACGCCATTGGCAACTGCCGATCCAAGCCCTGCAGCTGCCAAGGCTAGAGCAGGCACCTTAAACACGTCTAATGCACCATCTGACTCAATTCCAATCATTGTCAATGCAGTCGGAGTAGCATTACCAAATGCTAACGCAATTGTAATAGCGACTATAATACTATACGCACGTAGCTCTCCCTCTACTGCTAATACTTCATATGGGTCTTTTTTCAATTCTCCCATTCTTGCTTTTCTTGCCCAGGCTTGTGCTTCCCCTTCACGAGATAAAAAAGGTGACCAGTTGAGATATATATGATGGTTAAATGAAGAAGCAAAGAGTGTTACTTACCAGCTTTCCTTCCTGCCTCGTCAAGCTTCTGTGGTGTCCATATCGGTGTTTGTCGTGGTCCTTTGTTCGTGTTATCTTGTGTTTACAATATCAATGTATGGTTAGATAATATCAGGTGAAGATAATGCACACATTAAATACCCAAAATTAGGGATAATAATACTTACCAGCATAAGGTAGCACATAATCTTCTTCAACCAACCTCTTTCTTAAACTCTTCCCCTCTCTAGCCTTCTTAGCTGCCTCTTCTAATGCTTTTCCCATTGATTCGTCGTCTAAACTTGCAGACATTTTCAATCCAGTATATCTAGCACTATCCGTCTCTCCTGTTCTGTCAATCACTAACTTTGGTGCACTCTTCTTCTTTGTTAATCGTTCAGGTGTTGGTGGCTCGGGTAGTTCCATTAGTTGATACATTGCCCTCCTTCCTCCATTTTTCATAATGGGTGATACTAAATGTGAATATCCATACTTTATTAATTCATCATAATCGAACATATCCGGTACATCTTCTTGTACTCTTTGTTTATTGGGAGAACCCGAGACATATTCTGTTTTGTTGTTGTATTGCAATGAGTTTTATGGTTTCATATTAAAACCAAACACACTAACAACAATCTTACCAAGTACAACATTTCCTCGTGTTCCGCCGATTACCTCACCCACAGCACTTAATATATTATAGTTTGCAATAGACATAATTTTTGTGAGTGTTTTTGTCATATCAAACTTCAAACTAACAACAAAGTAGACTCACGCTTTTGCAACCTCGTCTGCATTAGATTCATCACGTTTCTTTAAATATTCTGTCAACTCTGATTTCAATTCCGATTCATTTAAGCTTGTAGCCATCAATGTTGTTGTAGTTGTGGATATTATTGATGATGTTGTTTGTCGAGTAGATATTGTAGGACGGTGATGTACCGGCTGAAACGATTCAACCGCAACTGACGATATAAATAAAGACAATAAAAAGAAATACCGAGGCATCATATAGCTATCCTTATCCTGTGTTCTATTATATATGATAATCCCCTTCCAACTATCGTACATCATCATTATGTAATTAGAGTGTATTCGTGCGTGGGCCGATGGGCCGTATCCTCTTACTGCCGACCGCCTTAAAGCATAGCCTCAGCCCAGAGGCGACACATTACACAGGACAAAGAGTATTGAGTAGTATTGAAAATAGTTTAGTAAAGCATATATCCAATATTCTATCATTGCACTGTTGCAAGCATGAGGGGGGTTACTGTTTTGTGGATATCTTATTTGGTTGCACAAGCAGGTGCACATCTTTCTATCAATCACCCAATAATAATCAATGCCAATAGAAAATCTTCAGTGATATCATCATTAACATCGATTAGAGGCGGGGCATCATCAGAATCATCATCTCGATCTTCATGGACTGCTGGATCAAAGTATAACTATGGAGCAGGATCGAAATCTTACAACTATGGAAGTAATCCTGGCACTTCATCGTCACTTCAAACTCCATCATCATATTCAAACAGCAAAGATGCAACAAATGTAAACGAAGAAACAAAGGAGAAGTTTGCCGAAGCATTTCTCCAAAGAGATGATAGAAATAGATTTATAGGTAAGTTATGCACGTTATGTGTAATATCCTTTGTATCTCCTATTCTAACACACACATATGTCTCTCTAGCTCGAGTGTATGCAATATTGTCGATACAATTGCTTTTCACTGCCGCTACAATTCATGCCTTCCACTTAAACCCCGGAATAAGAAATTGGATGATGTTTCATCCCGCAGGCAGAAAAGTTCCGCTTCTAGGATTACTCGTATCAACAATAACATGGTGGATTACTTTAGGATCAGAGAATATACGACAATCACCATGGCCACTATTGCTAGCTTTTACTGCAGGAGAATCGCTTGCTGTCGGGTTTATATCTTCAATATATGCATACTCAACTGTCATTAAAGCAATGGTCACTACAGCTGCATCAACACTTTCAATTACCATCTATACATTAATGCAAAAGAATCCAAAATATGATTTGACTCAATGGGGAAGAGGGTTGGCAAGTGTTGGCTTTGCCTTTTTAATGTTCGGGATTATGCGTATGTTAGAACTATTTGGCATCATTCCATATGGATTTTTGCCATACTCCGAAGCGTTGTATTGCATATTTGGTGCTGGTTTGTTTTCCATGTACTTGGCTTATCACACACGTCTAATAGTATCTGGTAAATCAGCAAAGTACCAAATGAGTGAGAAAGATTACATATTAGGTGCTATGAGCTTATACAGTGATATCATAAACATTTTCTTATATATACTGCGGCTTTTGGGCGAGCTTGATGATAGAGATTAATTTAACATAATGCCATTATCACTCTGTTTAATGCTATTCATACTATCTACCAATTTCTACCGGCACCCAACTTTGTTGATATGGCATCAACAGAATCACTAGGTCCTTGCTTCTTTAGAGAATCCTTGTGCATCCTCTCTTGGTCATTAATCGCTTGTAATATACTATTTATATTTGTTTCCAATACCATACCACCCATAACTATCTCATCCAATATATAATGTACTCTATCTGAATGAAATATCAAATCCAGTTCACATACATTCTCAAATCGTTTATCAAGTGCCTCCACAAATACTTGTATTAAATCAAGTATACCCAAATCAGATTCCTGTGCATCAACTGCAAATACAAAGTACAATGTTGCATAATGTCGGTATATTAATTTGATATTCTCTCCCCATTCAGGAACGGAACCTTCTAAGTAATTGCAAAATGAGTCTGGCCGTGTTGATACTTGTTGATATATACGTCGGATGACAGATTGCTGATGATCTTCACCTGATACGGACTGGTAGAATTTCACAAGACGTGGCTTACCACTATTGTTCACGATAACTATTCCCTTTATCATAGTACTTGCACAAGGTATAAAATTATAATATTACTGCACGCCACAAAAGTGAGATAATCAAATGGATAATAAGTCAAATGGATAGTATACACGAGGTATAATATATCGCAACCCAGCCAACTAAAACATAATCCACTTATGCGCGGAATTGAAATTGCGGAATTGAAATCTGCAGAATTGAAATATGCAAGATACGGAATTGAAATTGCAGAATTGAAATAATTAGTAGTAAGTAAATTGTTTGTCGATATAACCCTCTGGGGACTAGCGCTGTGATGGTGGGGAACACCCTTTTTGACGTAGCGGAACCCAACCACTCGCTTATACTTTTGCGGTAAAAGAACAATTTGCACACCCCTAATTTTGTCAATTTCTTGCATTTCAATTCTGCATCATTTCAATTCTGCAGGTTATGAGCTCAAAATATTTCAATTCCGCCCATTTCAATTCCGCAGACTAGTAAATTTCAACTAAAACTCGATGCAGCCAGGGCAGCAAGGTGGGGGAGAAAATGATATGAATGACTGGCGATTCAACGTAATCTATCTAAAATCAACAACTAACTAACTAACTCTTTTAGCAAGTATTAACTACCGGCCCTACCACAATATCTATGACAATGGAGATGTGGGGAGATGCCGAGGTAAGTGGCTGTGTTGGTATAGCTAGTTGTTCTGGCCGATCGTTGTATTTGCAATAGATTAAATTTGGACATATGATATGTCAAATGTTGTAGAAATTATGTTCTTACCAATATACATCATTTCATACCATAGGGGGCATACTCTTTGAAACCATCAGATTCATTATCAAAATCTTTATTGCAAATAACCGGATCTGAGCATTTACCATATAACGACGAAAAATGGCGAGAGTTATTGTTAAATTATGAAACATTAGTACATTTGCACAATCTTGGTGCCCTATCAACATCTGCTGGTGAAGAGGATGTAGTAGGAAATGCATGTAGACAATGTGCAAAATATAGTTCAACATCTTCAAACTTGGCAGCTTTTTGTCTTCATGTTGCAAGGATGATTCGAGAGTTGCAAAGTAGTCTCGAGACATATACAGTGAAACAAAGAATATCTTTAATTGGAAAAGCACGTGTGGCATGCGGATCACTTAATCTACTTCGTTTACTCTCACATGAAACTATTGTACAAGTATGTACTCCTTCAACAGAGAATGTGGAGTATAACATTGATTATACTCTGAGTGCATGTTTTACTTACAGAAATCAGGGAGAAGAAGATCGAGATGCTGCAATGGACATAGTTGCTTCTATAATGTCTTTCCTTTCATCTATTGGGGGTATGATGCAAAGAGATAATGATGGAGAAAATTCTGATATATTGGCAATACCTGAAATATATGATATAATTGTACATATATTATCACTTTTATTGGTATTATTATCTACGCAATTATATCAACCAATGGTATCAAGTGAAGAATTGGCAATTGAAGGGCAGCAGAGCAATAACCTCTTTTTGGAAAAGATTATGCAATATGCAACTTGGCAAAACCAACAACAACAGGCACAAAATCTACCAGGGGAAGCTGATACGCTTCAAAACGAATCGCTCATGTTTCTACATGTATGTTTGAATTGGTTGATTGATAGGCCACAACCACCGAGACGATCAATTGCATCACACTATATTGAATTACCCAAAGATATAGCCAAACAAATGACTAATATGAGAATATCATCAGATGGCATGTACGAGACACATAGTATTGTTTTTGCAAGTGCTCCGCAGGGTGGCGATAGTATGGCTTCGAATATTGCTGCTTCTCAAAAGAAATCATTAGACACACCGGCTTCACAAGTATCGGTCGGAGCTGACAATAACAACGCTGCACATACCTCAATTGAACTGGGAACAGATGACAATGTGAATTTATCTTCGGCAGGCCACATATCGGGAGATGTCAATAATTCAACCAACATGATCTTTCATCCACTGAGGAGTTTGTTAATGCTATCATCAACCTTCTTTCTACTACCAATACGACTTGTTCAACTCGCAGTCAGGGCATTGGGTCATCGTGCTATTACTGGAGGTAGTATTGGCAATAATTCATCAAGTGATAAGCTAATTTTACAACAGATTCAGGCTCATTGTGAAAAGGAAACAGGGTGGAACAAGACGAACAACATATTATGGATCACAGATTGTCCAATTGCTGACATGAGTTTAGCGTTATTACTGATTCTATCCAACAATTGCAGAGCCCAAAATCAGAACCCATTTAGAGCAGAATTGGCTTCACTTACTGATAATCGTTGGAATTCAAAAGCTGCAAATAGCCAATCAACTGATGAGAACTCCCTGTTTCTTCAACCACAACCAACAGTCAATGGTGAACAATTATCAGTACTATCAATCAATTACGAGTCATTATTCAAAGCCTTTGGGCAAATTGCACATACTGAAGTAGGAGCGTTGTTGTTATACACAATGCTTCTATCTTCTCCAACACTTGCAACTTCTATATCGGCTCGATCTGATCTTGATACACTGATAATGCCTCTACTACGAAGTCTCTACTTCTCAACAGTAATGACTGGCTCGGCAAGTACAGTGACAAATAGTAGTGGGCAACTCTCACAATTGATTACACTCGCTCCCAGTAACAGACCCTTCAGATCACAATCTCAACTATATCTTATACTCATACTGCTCCTGATTTTCTCGTCAGATCCTTCCTTTGGACGTGACTCATTTCGTCGTGTGAGTGTGAGTATCACATCATTAAAATGGTACAAAGAGCGCCAAATCAAAGAATCAAGTTTAGGAAGTATGATACTGCTGGTCTTACTCAGAGCAACCTCTTTCAATCTTAATCAACTACAAGATGCCTTCTTATTGAGCAATTGCTGTGCTGTAATGTTAAATCTATCACCTCATGTGGTACGACTGAGTGACTATGCGGCGTCTCGACTAGTATCAGTAACAACCTCATGCTTCAAGAGATATATCACACTACTAGCTGAAAACGGTGGAGAGGTTGAGGTCGAAGGAGATTTACAAACTTCATTAGGTATGCATGGAGAGACTTGTAGAACACTTTTGCAACTAATCAGACACGCTATAAGACGAAAATATCTGGAGAAGAATATACATGTTGTTTATGCACTTTTACTCGAGCAAGGAATATTTCAGAAGATGTGTCACTGTAAGTGTATCTATATTGAATTGTATGTTGTGTATCATATCTGTTATGGAGATACATATGATTCAGCTCACCTATCTATCATGTGTATTTAATTACACAGACACTACAATGGGTGATATGAGCTCCATCACTGCCCTCATTGATAAAGCAAATATTATAATCCAAGAAAAGAGTGACGGTATGTCAGCAGATGAAACGTTGGGTGTATTGAGAGCCAACATTAAGAAACTCAAGTCATATCAAACTCCCGAAGGCCTAGTTTCAGAGGAAGACAGTGTTGCGGCCTCATCGGAGGGCAGTGTATCAAGTGATCAGTCTGATTTGTCAGATATAGGCAACTTAACTTTTCAGTATGAAGAAGAAGCGGATCCCGAAGTATTCTTCGTTCCTTATATTTGGGACGTAATAGTTGGTACCTTGACTACAACTACTATGGAGTGGACTCGGAATAGGATACAAATCTTTCCCTTAAATGAAGATACTGAAGTAGCCGAGCCTTTATATGAATCGGAGGTAGCAACGGGGAGTCAAGATGATACGGGGATTACTCTTGATAATACTGAAGATGTTGTCTAGATAGAATATCTATAATATGGTATCTAACATATATGACAACAAAGCATATGTCATCATCTAGCATAAAGATTTGTATGGAACTTAATTTGAGTAGCTAGCGCTGATAGTGGTATCTCCCCCTACTTGACGACATATGACAGACTTTTCGCTGAAAGCTTTTCAAAAGACAAAATTTCAGATAACTAACTTTTTAGTGATTATGCTCGACTATTCAAATATTTATTTGCCGGCTCTTCAGTTGGTAGTTATCGTCATCTCCTCTTTGCAATGCTCCATAATATTTCAGCACTATAACAACAACAATGCCAATATTCAATTTTACTATCAACACATCAGCTCCAGACTCACCCATAGGCTGCATGGTAGAATCGAGCGGGGGTAGTTCAGATGATACAATGCCATCAACGCCATCCTCACATCATTCATCGCCGGGTGCGCATCGATCATCACCCGGCGGCATAGATAGCGGTGGTGATGATTTGTCACCAAGAAGTACTGGCGGCGTTGGCGGTGGGGGATTCAATAATAGTCGATGGACCAATAATCGGTATAGAAGACGAGGAAGAGGCGCTACGCCACGGAATCAAGAGAAGAGACCATATCATAGTCCGAATCATATTTCTCCTCCTCATGATAGGCCCATGACGAAGAATGATATTTACTTTGCTTTGGATTGTGAGGTAAGTTATCAAACAGTAGCATTGGAAGAGGTGTTGTTGTTATTGCAATGCTATTGACCATATCTCACAACATACTCTTCACTCTAAATTCTACTCTCTCTAATATAGATGGTTGGTATCGGACCTGAAGGTTTAGACTCGGCCGTTGCTCGAGTAACTATATGCAATTGGGCCGAGAAGGTAATCCTAGACACCTACGTCAAGGTTGATGCGGAAATTACAGATTACCGAACATTCGTTTCGGGCATTGAAGCCAAGGATTTGGAGGGTGATAATGCCATGTCACTATCTGACGTACAGACTTTGGTCAAGAGTATTCTACACGGGAAGATTCTTATTGGCCATGCTCTTGAGAATGACATAAAAGCATTGCAAATTACACATCCCTGGCATGATATTAGAGATTCAGCGAATTATCCCCCGTTAATGAAGGAGAGTGAGACTGACAAATCGGTATTGCGTCCACGAAAGTTGAAGGAACTTGCCCAAGACAAGCTTGGTATGGATATTCAATGTTTGGGCGAGGCACATGATCCTATTGAGGATGCCAGGGCGGCACTTGCTTTGTACAAGGCCGAGCGGATGGAGTGGGAGAAGTACGTTATGAAGAAGGTGGCAACAGCCAAGTTAAATAAACCTCCTTCATCAGCATTGGAGGGACGTGAAGGACAGCCCTCTGGTCGAGGCAGTCCTCCCAACCAAATCCCTGTACAGCAACTTCCTTCGAATCCTCCTCCACCCCCAAACAATGGATACCCGCAGCCTCGTCCATTGCCTCCACCCAAGCAAGATTTGAATTATATGTATCATCGTAGTCGGAGTGCACCGACGCCACATAATCATCATGGCTATAGACAGCAACGTCGGCATCATCAACAGCAGCAACGACAGCACTTGTCGTCTTATGACCAAGCATACTATCATCAACATCATCATCAACAACATCCACCACAGCAACCACAGCATTATTTATACTAAAAGAAGAAGGAGATTGAGAGGGGAGAGGAATACAAGGACGAAGGAAAGCTCGAGGATATAGGAGAGACGAAGAGCTTTGGGGGCACTAAACACTACTAAATTAACATCCGAGTTCTTAACTTGGAACCAAATTATTGGGGGATCACATCACAGCAATTTTAAACACCAAGATACTTAGGGGGGAACGAGACTAGGTTGAGATTCGAAATCATTCAAATGGATATAAGAAAGCTTCTTTTGAGAGATTTGTCGAGTACTCAATAGAATAGAAACTAGTCCTATATGTAAACTAGAAGGAACTCGTAAACATATTGCAGGTCGCGTCTACTAGCCTATCAATAATCGTCTTCATTTATCACTGAGCCGCAAGATACTTCTCGTCACAACTAATACTCAAGACCTACATGCTACCATTGTCGTTGTATTAGGCGGTAGTAAGCTCAACTCCAGTGATTAGAGCAGCCATACATACATGTCGTTCTCCGCGATAGAGCTCGATACATAAGACAGGCGCAATGAAATTCCCAGACAGGTCAGGATGGGAGTTAAATTTTGTTAGTGAATTCAATGTGAAATATTAACTCCCATTTAACCTACCCGGGAATTTCGTTGTTTCGTTCTCAAGCGATTTTATTTCTCTCGACCTTCATTCAGTATAATCGTTGAACGAAGATGAAAGTGTTACTAATCGCAAGCCTCACCTTATTGGTTGGCTTTGCACAAGCTGCTTGTCCTAAATCATGTTCTGGACACGGAACTTGTGGCGTTGACGAAGTTGTAAGTCGTCCTTTAAAAAAAATGACGAAGATTGTGTTGTTTGTTTGATTCTTTCGTTCTCTCATTCTTCTTCTCTCACTCTTCTTACTCTTCTCTCGATCCAAACAATATAGTGCACATGCTATCCTGGATGGGGCACGGATGGTAATGCCGGAGGAGATTGTTCTGAACGATTTTGTCCATACGAGTTGGCTTGGGTTGATAATCCAACTCGAAGTGGAGGTAAACACTCCTACACTGAATGTGCTAGCAAAGGAACTTGTGATCGTATCTCGGGCGAATGTGAATGCTTCCCTGGATATGAAGGCAAGGCTTGTGCACGTCAGTCTTGTCCAGGCGATTGTTCTGGTCATGGAACTTGTGAATACATGAAAGATTTGGCATTCGGTATTGTCTACAATGAATATTACGACGGGTCATCCAATGCTTTGTCCGGTCTAGGCGTGGGAGGTAAGACATTCGCCCAGGATTACTCGTGGGATACTAACCGTGCTCGTGCATGTGTTTGTGATGCTGGCTACCAAGGCTTGGACTGTAGTCAGAGAATGTGTCCATATGGAAATGATGTCATGGATGTTATCCCCGGCTTTGATGAGAATTCACTCCTTGGCATGCCAGGATATGGCAATGAAGTGGCACAAGTTCAGACGGTAACATTATACGACGCTGATCTCAACAATGACAACTTTGATGGCAAGACATTTGCCATGCAATTCACATCCAAGTTGAACGAGACATTTGTTACAGGTCCTATCATGTGGGATACCAATGATAGTGTCCTTGCCTCGTACATTGAAGGATCCTTGAAGAAGCTACCAAACAAGATTATTGATGATGTGGATGTTACTGTCGACTCAAACGTTGATGCCAATGGTGTTATTATTGATGTCACATTCACTGGATCGTCCGTACAAGGAAAACAACACAAGCTTGAGATTATTGTAGACAAGTGTGAAGAAGGATGTACTCCTCGTATCACAGGCTTGACTAACATTCGTACCTTCTCAGACACTACTTTGTCGACTGTTGAGATCTCGACTGTTGGAAGTCACAACTCATTTGAATGTGGTCGACGTGGTAAATGTGATCGTCAATCTGGATTATGTCAATGTTATACAGGCTTCACAGGCGACACTTGTGGAGTACTCACAGCTTTACTTTAGTTTGCATTAGAGTGTGTGTGTGATATGATATGTATGTATTGGTAGCGAATGTTGTATAATCATATGTTGTTTGAGATAGGATTATCAACCCGAGCTAACAATAATAATAATAATATGATCTAGGATACATATACTTTCCAATATCTATCTAGCTGATTTAGCTCTATGTCGGGCGGATAGCGTAATAACTTATATCAATTAAAGATTCAAATCATATGTCCGTTATTCTGGTTGTTACCGCCCCTCAGTTTAAACTCTACAATAAACGACAGTGTGAATATGATACAATAACGACAAGCTTCTAAGCCTTATCCTTGCTCTTCTTCATTACTCTAGATGGAAGAGCTTGTCGTCAATACAAGCGATGAAGACCCGCCATCAAATTATGATGAAACAAGTATTGTTAATCTACTTGCCAATACAGATGAACAATTAAAAGGTCAGCTCAAACCAGCTGAGCTTGAAGTTGATAAACAAACACTTGTTGATGCCACAAGAGTACAAAATCAAGCTCTCATCTTCATTTACTCTCAACTTCAAAGCCTCAACAATAAGCTTGATGGAGTCGAAGCCAATTTATCTCGGCGTATAGATGAAGTGGATATAAAGCTTGGGCAGTGGGGTGATAGAATAAATCTCTTAGAGGAGAAGTCAAAGGTATGTTGAAACTATATCTGCATGTCTTATCGTATACTTGGCAACTCTCACTCATTCTTGTGTCACTCCATCCTCCAGTCTCGCGATGAGGCATTTGCCCAACAAGATGATATCAATAAGGAAGTGGAAGAGTTTAAATCTGAAACAAACAAGGCTCTTGGTGATACCCGAGACTGTCTCAAGGTCATAGATACAGCTGTCAAAGACTTGCCAAACACATTGCAATTATCTGCTACACAGATTTATATCAGAAATGATGATACAGAAGATAATGACACCACCACCCCTGCTCCTACAGTGCATGATAGCCTTCATCTTCATACTCATCAGATGAACGAGTTGGAAGTACAAACCAGCAGTGAAATCGATAGAGTTGTCGAATGGGTAACGAATCAAAAGCAGAATGACGAGACCAAATTGAATGCACTCGCAGAAACAGTCGAACAAGTACAACTTGAGCTCCAAGATTCAGTCTCTCAAACAGAAGTTGATGAGAAGATCTCACTCAAGGTTAGAGAACTAGTTGACCAAATTAAAGAGGCTCTCTTGACCGTAGAAGACGAAGAGGCTGATTTTAAGAATGTTGCAAGTACGTTGCATGCTTTGTTCAATAGTCTAAAGGAGAGCAAGGCCGATAAGTCTGAAATGAATCAACTTCGCAATCAAATTATAAACACTCAGCTCAATGGTAGTGGTAGTAATCTTGAGAGTAGCAATAGTGTCGGTGGTACCTTAGATTACAAGGGACTGAGGAAGATACTTTCTTCCTATAGCAAGACCGATGTCATCAACAAACAACTGGAAGGAAAGGCCGATAAAGACCTGACCGCCTCAAGACTTACTCATAGTTCCAATATGATTGATAAAATACTCGAGACTATTGATGAATTATGGTTTGTGATAAAGAAACAAGAGTCAGCAAATAGTAGTAACACAAGTGATGACAAAGGAGAGGACATCGATAACAAAGAACAACTCACCAATACTATCACTTCTCCCTCTGAGAGTATCCGATCCCTTGTTTCTATTGAAGAACCTGATCAATCACATCAGACTCGTAGTAAAAGTTTCAGTTTGAATGGATGTGGACAGCTCATGGAGGCTGAAGTATCGCCTTCCACTACTCGACCAAGAACATCAATGAGTTTACAAAGAGATGGAAGCTCTAGTAGATTGAGTCAATCGCGACCAGGAACTTCTCCAAGTAATCTCTCCTACTATTTGACTCCAAAGGATAAGCGCCGTTCATCACTGATTCAGCTACAGACGGGCAAAGACGGCTCACTGTTTGTGGGTAATAATAGCCAATGTTCTTCTGAAGATGAAGATAAGATGGGAGAGACACGACATGAGATTGCTATTGATAGACCACGAAGTAGCTCCTTTTCGCCACTTCAATTCTTCAAAGGAAGAGCAACTGCTTTATGAATTTGTGTTATGTGCTGTACTTTAGAGGTCGACCCATGTACCTAATTAGTAGTAGTATCGACCTTTTTTTGAAGCGCGCTGATAAGCTGTTGAGAATGGAGGCGGAGGTAGTGCATCGTTATGTGTGACTGTATTATAGTAAGTATATAAGAGATAGATCACAATATAAGAGATGAGCAATCCAAATTCTAACAGTAAATACTTAGACTTGTAAAAAGTAACTCACCTTCTCCTCTCACCGATACTGTCATCAACTTTGCAATCTCATCTCTATTCAGATCTCCTCTTCCCATAAGGTATGCAATTTTACAGCTGATGGCCTCGAGAGTCATATCATTTGAAGACGTCACACCTACGTCTTCCAGTGCTTTACCTGTGGCGTAGTGACCTTTGTTCGCAGGGATATGAAAGAGATTTAGTCTATTAGTGCCTCAACTAGCATATTAATGCAACAGTGATTAATATTGTAAACTTACCCATCATGACACTGGAGGATACGCGTTTCATAGTGTTTATGAAGATAAAAAAGAGATGATAATAACCTATGTTAGTACATGCGGCTTGCAAAGGCAATCACATAAAGGCAAACTAAGTTCAATGAAGTATTCGAATGGTCGAGTCTCCATTGACACACCATAACACACTAACGCGGACTTTCCTGCCTTGGTGGCATTGTGTAGATGCAACAACTAATATACCAAGATCATGTGCTCTCTTTAAACAATTGATAAAGTCTTTCTTGACAGCGGCGGGGGCATTTCCAGTTCCATACAATTGCAATACCAATGCCCGCAAGCTTCCGGATTCAGCTCCCGACTCGATTGTATGACGAAGTATTTGGTCATCGAAACCCGGTACTAATCTATTTTGATATAGGATATATAGAGATATGGGTTAGTAGAATATACATAACATAACCAAGATACAAAGTGTACATACCTCAAAGCCAATAACCTAGTATCCATTCTCGTATGCACTCGTAACACGCCTCTTGCAGGCGGTAGTGACAAGTGATCGTTTTCTTTAATTGCAATCCCTGTGGTAGCTAATGGTTGCATATTAGGCGAATCAAACGCGTGCAACTCTCCTGAATTGACTTTCTGAGCTCGACAGGCACGGAGTAATCGATCATGGAAGAATATTGTCACCTCACAAATTGGTTGTTCTCGCGCTGCAAATATCAAAGCCATTATCAAGTTCTGTCGAGCATCTGAATGTGGCTCTGCTATGGGCACTTGACTACCAGTGAATACTACTGGCTTTCCCAAATTCTCGAGCATGAATGAAAGTGCTGTTGCTGTGTAGGCCATTGTATCGGTTCCCATCAAGACAACAAAGCCATCAAAGTGTAAATAGTTAGCCTTGATATCTTTCGCAAGTACTTGCCAATCAGCTGGACCCATATCAGACGAGTCCAACAGAGGACTGTACTCATGAACTACAACCTTTGGCATTTTATCATTAGTCAATTCCAACATTGATTTTAAGAAGTCTGTAAGAGCTCCTGGCACAGGAGATAATGCCCCACCTTGTTTTGGATTGGGTGCCATTGTTAAAGTCCCACCTGTACATAACACTAATACTCTTTTTCTTTGACTACCATCTCCATCATGCAACTTAACTTGGGGAATAAAGAAGTATTCACTCTCTGGCGCTTCGATATGTTCCGTCAAGTTTTCATCATCTTTAGGCAGTAATAATACATCTAATTCGTTCTCATGATCATTATCACTTGCAAATGTAGTTGGATTCATTAAAGTTTCATGGTCAAAGAGAGAACCTGCAGGTGTTAATAGTGGAGTCCCTGTATTATTGTACACGGTTGTGGGAAGGGGGAAGAGTGATGGTACCGTCAGAGATATATAACATTATATATTATGAATGATGCATATGATATGCACATAAATAGTTAGAGATTAATATGTTCATAAATAATATAATCCTGTATCTACGCACCTGTACTTGGACATTTACTTTTGCTTGAGGACGAGGCACCCGACATCATACGATATTGATTTGCAGGATATTGAAATACTAAAGAACTTGACAAGTAACTTGACATAAAAGATATTTTTCGATTTGCAATGTTGTGTTGCGATGATTTAATGTATTCACGGCGCGACAATATGTACCTCCCACCGCCGTACATCTCGAACTCTTCACAGAGTACCTTAAGATACGGAACATGGCCGCTACTGATTGTTATATTACCTCTCTTTGCACAACTTATTGTATAAAGCTTATACATGACCAAAAACTGGGGCCGGGTATCCTTTTTTGCAATGATTTATACAGTGGCCCTCACTCAAAAAAATGTCGAATGATCGGCCATTGCAATA
>Ga0075439_15124_pt1 | contig 19690 bp, 13 predicted proteins | sample MintriSingleCell_FD_74264 | JGI IMG/M metagenome (GOLD analysis project Ga0075439, IMG submission 74264) | Marine eukaryotic communities from Monterey Bay, USA to study complex ecological interactions - Minidiscus trioculatus JGI Plate_4_G5... | ecosystem: Environmental > Aquatic > Marine >... | reverse complement strand
TGAAACAATCCTTGTATGCTTTATCGGCATTGAATGGTTGTCCATCTACCATATCAAATTTGCCATTCCCATTTGTCACTGCTTGTTCGAATCCTTGTAAATTACCCAATGTGGCCAATTCACCCTGTGCACCACCTGGTGAATCTGGATCATGTACACTCGAGGCAGTAACAACTATCCGTCCACTGTCTTTATTAATGAATGATGGTAATAGCAAATAGTTTAAATAGAAATGGCCTAAATGATTCGTACCAACTGTTAATTCAAAGTTTTGTTGTGTCCGTGCTACATCTGTAGAGGCGGTATTACGTGCCAATCCTGCATTGTAACATACTGCATCAAACCTCTCTCCAGCATTAAGATTCTTAACGAATGTATCAATAGAAGGTAGATCAGCTAAGTTACATTCCATTGGTATTAATTTGAGTGATTTGAGTAATTCATTTGCTTGTACTACATCCTCGGAGTTATTTGCAATGTTCGTTTCAATCTTATCTACTGCTTCTTTTGCTTTATCAAGTGTTCTCTGTATTTGTATTGTAGATGTTGTTTGTTTATTTGTATATGTTTGTGCAAAGATAATATGAGAATATGATATTTTGTGCATAAGATGTGAGCATAATGTTGAGAATTGCAAATATCATTCAATCAACACAACCATGACACGATACACACACAGAACACATCATATAACAATAACTTACACAAGCCAATACAATCTCATGACCACGCATAGCCAATCGTTCAGCGGCATCAAAGCCAATGCCTGAATTACATCCAGTAATTAATATACGTTGTTTCTTTTTGGTATCTTCATAACTTTCAGCTGCATATGCAGCTTGTGGTGATAGTATGGAAGTAGATGATCCGAGTAATAGTGATGATAATGCTATACTAGAAGTTTGTTGTATAGCTAATCGACGATTGATACTACTATTACTATTGCTTGTAGTAGAAGAGAGTGACTCATCATCATTTTGATCATTTGATTTTGCAAAGAGATTTGTTGTTGTGATTCTTCTTACTGCTACCGACGACGACGGAGTAGTAAAGCCTAGCGTCAATATAGGTATACATAGGACAATTAGGACGACGAGAGTTCTATTGATAGCCATCATAACTGCTGTTTTAAACTCCTCTCCTATCTGATAAAGTTGAAAGGATAGACAGGTGACAGGTGGAATAATTGCATCGTATTCGATATTCGATATCGATTATATCAAATAGGAATAGCAATATGATCTATATCGATATATTAGTATCTAGAGATGTTGTTGTTACTGGAAATGATGACGGCGGCGGCAGATAATGATGTAGTGTTCCCAAACAATAAAAAGCATTATATCGAATGTCGAATGGTCATGCCATTGCCATTGGCATCTCTCAATCGATATATCGTACCATGCGGTTGATTGCGCGCGGTGACGTCATGCACATCAACAATGAAAGAATAATGTTGTCAACTACATCAGAGTTCAGAGAGTTATAATAATCATTTATTGCAATGTAATAGTAAAGCCAACTCTCTCACAATAGGAAGAGACGATGCCATCGCCATCATCTAGTAGAAAGCGTAAAGAGCCATCATCTCCAACAGAGACTAATAGCAATACAACAAAAGATGCTAAACTTGCAAGTGGATTGTATAAAGAGACAGGTGGTCAACTGAAGAAACTTTGTTCGGAGGAGGGATGCGGAAGCTTTGCTCAACAAGGAGGATTTTGTTATAGTCATGGTGCTAAGAAGACCACTTGTAGTTATGAAGGATGTGGGAACCAAGCTTGCAATAGTGGAGTTTGTTATATGCATGGTGCCAAGAAGAGGATTTGTAGCCATGAAGGATGTGGAAACTTTGCTCAGCAAGGAGGAGTTTGTTGTAGTCATGGTGCCAAGAGGGCAGAGAGGAAGATTTGCAGTTATGAAGGATGCTCAAATATAGCTATCAATAGCGGAGTTTGTTGTATGCATGGGGCAAAGATGAGAATTTGTAGCCATGAAGGATGTGAAAATCAAGCTCGACGAGGAGAGGTTTGTACAAGGCATGGAGCAAAGAGACTCATTTGCAGTTACGAAGGTTGTACAAAATATGCACAACGCAAAGGAGTATGCTATAGGCATGGAGCAAACAAATTTATTAAGAAGAGAAAGAGCTCAGCACTAGTCAGTGATAATGAGGATGATACCAACGATAACCAGAAGCGTCGAACTTGTAAGAGCAAAAAGTCACCAGAAAAGGTATGCTATGATGTAGAAATTGCCCCGAGAGTTGATGATAGTACTAGGTTTATTTGCCAACCAGTCGGTAATGGGATTACTAATAGTTTGGGTGAAAATGATGACAGCAATAGAGACAATCAACAAAATAGAACAACTCACAGGCATATACAATCAACATCAACAGAAGTACTAACACCAGCTAGCGAGCAGAGGAGTGCTAGTGCTAGTGATCTTATCTTGCATCTAGCTATCTATACAACAAATCATATATGTGTTAGTGATACTGATAGTAATGATGACGAAAGTGAGCAACTTGGTAATGAAGTAAACTTAGATCATGCGGCTGGTAATAATCAGACAAACAATATAGTACTTATGCGGCAAAGGAATGTTGAGTTGCTGGAAAAGATTGAAGAGCTTGGACAATCAAATTCCAGGTACAAAGAAGAGACTTGTTTGGTCAGAGCGGAGAATGAGTACCTCAGGGATAGACTTCAATGTCCATATTGTTATGAAGTAAAGGATGAGATGTATGTCATGTTGCCGTGTAGACATAGGACTTGCTTTGACTGTCATTTCAAGATAGGTCGAAAATGTCCACAAGGATGCAAAGAAGCGGTACAGGTGAAAAGGTTGTTCTAGAATTTGTGTTAGGCTGAAAAAGATGTGATCGTGGGTTAGATAAAGATGAATTGGGTCAGATATGAATGAACAGAAAAGAAAGGAATGAAGCTAGGTTGTTGTACTCCTGTTTTAATGCAAATAAGAATGGTAGCTCGATATTATGAATCCTAAATCTAGTTTATATCTTCTTCTCTGCTCTTGATGAAGTAGCCGAAGGTACCAATGCCCTGGTGTGTACGTCCTTTCTCTTATACTATTCTCTCCTCTTTTCAATCAAAATTACATCACATGTATTCCTACTTGTCTGTTGATGAATACACCATACACAACAATCAATTCAATTGTCAGTTTCATCATATATACCAAATATAACTCTCAATATCAGTCGTCAGTTTCATCATTCGTGCCAAGAACATCTTCTTCGTCTTCGTCTTCAGCATCTGTACTGTCGTCATCATACAATTCAGTCTCATCCAAATCACTCTCCTTCTTCTTATCATTCAACTTCATACTACTCGAAGCATACAATCTATTTAATTCTTCCATACAACAATCTGGACATACTTTAAGTATTGTTTTCCATTCTGATGAGAATGAGAATAGTTGTCGTCTTCGCAGTTGTATGTGTGGATGATTGATACATCGACCGTACTTATCGTATGTGTTGTTATCATTGTTAATATTGGTATCAATATTGATGGTGGTGGTGTCATCGGAGAGTTCATGAGTATTTGAGCAGGGTTGATTTGCATACCCGTCCTCGACAGATTGATCTCCATCGTTGTTACTGCTTTGTTGATTATGAGGAAAGTCAACTAGCAGAGTACTACCATCACTATCATACCATTGTATCGTCGACGATGCATCATTATTACTATTAATTGATTGTACAGTATGCCGCCGTCTACTACTACTTGATGTTGCATTGTTGTCGTTGTGCTGATGCTGTTGTTGTATACTCGAAGGAAGTGTCAAAGAACTCGATAAGCGATGTGATGTTGGATCAAAGATTGCCGAGTGTTTTAATTGCGGGGTTTCGGTGATGGATGTTAGAGCACCACCGTATTGTCTTAGTGATAACCTTGGTCGCTGTTTCTTGTGTTGATTAGTATTGTTTAGCATATATGCTTCATCATCGATTGAGCAATTCATACATATTGCAATTCTATTCGTCGTCATCGTCGTTGCCGTTGCCATCATTGAATAATGTTATTGTTACGAGCTACCTAAATGATATCGTCGGAGCAACACCTCTCTGCAAGACTTATTCCACTGTACTGCCGTCTATCCTTCATCCATCTCCTTCTGGTAATAATAATAGGTGTCAAAACAAATTGCATAAGTTTAGGGCTTGTAGGGCTGTTGTTATCGTGAATTAAATGAAAGGATACTACATAAAAAGGTCGGGGTGTGTATCCTTTTGTAAAGTTGCTATTGCCTCTCCTCTTATCCTCTAATCTCACTCCGAACTCTAACTCCTCTACTCTCCTCTATGTAAAGGGGCGACGACGAGTAGGATATGGAGTTACTATTATGTGTGTTAAATGTTTGAGTAGGTAGGTACCAAGCTGGGGACAACATCATACTAAAATGACCCTTTTTTCTCTTTCTCTCTTCTCTCTCTGATCTTCCACACAACAATCATGCCTACACTCGAAGAAGAGCCAATATACAACGCTGCTCTAGCATTGTATATCCTCTTCATGCCAAGTTGAGCAATATCAATCAAGTTGAGCTAATAGTTGAGCCTCCTAATCGTCAAGTTAGGAGTCATAGGGCTGATTATTCTCTCCTGCGACTTTTGCAAATCTTGCAATACTGCCCACCAAAAAGTTAGATCAACTGCGCAATCAATTGTTATCGATGAGTAGGCTAGACCACAACTTAATCATCAATGTAACGATGCCATATATGCATTGTACATAAATAATAGGAGCAAGTAGCCGACAAATCTAGACGATACAAAACAATGAGTGACCGGCCACAAATACAAAAACAACCCTCAAAATATGAAATACGACAATGTCTCTCATCAATAGATAATGAACTCCGCATTTCCAAAGTTGATCTCTCCCACTTAAATGCATTAACCAATAATAAAGATATAGAATCACAATGGAAAGAACGTGTAATAGCAATAGAAAAATCAACAAAGCGTCAAAGTAAATTAGAACGGAAACGACATGGTCGATATTCAACTGGTAACATCTCTTCCTCCAACCTCCTCCCCCCCTCCTCTAGTGGTGGTGTCGGAGGAGGAGGAGAGATTGGTACCAGCTTAAAGGATAGACTAGCTACATTTCAAAAAGTAGTAACTAAAGATACTTTAATTATTATAGTGATGATGAGAGTACTGTTGGGTAAGTTTTTTTATATTGTGTGTCGATGCGATGTTGTGCATTTACAATACATATATCTAACACCGTGCATCTCTCATGCCCCCACCCTCACGCCGCTATACCAACTTGGTTCTATACCAACTAACTTATATCATATATATCAATAATCAATAGACCAAAGAATAAGAAGTCAGCAGCACAATTATTAAAAGAACAATATGCAAAGAAACAACGATTGGCGGGGAAGCGTGCCGTTGAAAAACGTATGGCTGCTGCTCCTCAGTATAATACCATGGGAAATAACGGTGGTGGGGGGTTAAATGCATTGGATAGTCTAGGATTAAGAGATATGGGTATGACCGCTGATGGATGCAAACCTAAATTGGTTAGGGCGAATAGTGCTGATAGTATCTTTAGTACTGATCAAGATGATGATAATCGTCAGCCATTGGTAGCTCCTAAAAGCAGTAGTAATGAGAGGGATAATAAGGGAAGTAGTATGGGAGGTACTAGAGGAGGGTTTGACATGGGTGTAGGTAAAGCAACATCCACCAAACGCATCTCCATGACATCTAAAGTCTCATCATCCTCTACTACCAACAACAATCATAACAATTCAATAGAAGAAGATGATCAATCAGTATTATCATCAAACTACAAACTATCAATTAAACAACGCACTACTAAATTTGGTTTATCAACCTCCCACCTAAAAACACAATCCCAACGATTAGCCCAACTTCAATCATCCAATCGTAAATCAGGTATAAATAATACTCAAGTTATAGAAAAACGAATGAGTGCTAAAGAAAAGATGCTACTTGCTAAACAAGTAGCTGAAGAGAAACGATTGGCTGGTATTAAAGAGAAGGAAGGTAGGGGTGAGAAGTTGAGTGCTAAGGAAAAGATGTTGTTGGCTAAATCGATCAAGGATGATAGATGTAAGGCCAAGGTGGAGGATGGTATAGACAAGAAGGAGGGTATAGATATGAAGGAGGAAGAGAGGGAGGAGAGGGCAAAGAAGAAGGAAGAGGATGCACAGCAGTTGATTGATGCAATGATGTTAGATATGGATAAGGAAGAGTTGGATATTGTATCTCCTAATCCCCCAACTGATACATCTAATGAGCAGAAGGGTGCTACTTCTACAGCTAAACAGTCGGGCACGTCGTCTACTCCAGAAAGAAGATTAACAGCAAAAGAAAAGATGCTACAGGCCAAGGCATTGAGGGATAGCAAGAGTATGACCAAACAGCAGGTTGATACACCCTCCACTCCTGTACCACAACCCGATGGTGTAGTGATTAAGACTCCAAGTGCCAGTGATACATCTCCCGAGAAGAAGAAGTTAACTGCCAAGGAAAAGATGATGCAAGCCAAGGCATTACGAGATAGTAAGCGTGTGAAGCAACAGCAGATCGATACGACATCACCTACAGAAGTTGCCGCAGCGGAGGTTGATCAAGTTAGTATGAATTTAGAGAATCGAAGAAGTAGTAGTGATGCAACATCAACTCCTTTTATACCAACACTTTCCATCGACGGGGAATGGGTTAATAATGATGTGAATGAGAAGAAGGGAGTAGCAGACTTCTACCGTCCGACATCAAGACGAATGGCCAATAAGGATACAGTATCTGTACACGATGATCAAGAAGTTACGACTTCTACTGATGAGAAGAAGAATGATACATCTATGGCAACAGACAAACAAATAGATACACAAAAAGAGAAGAGGTTGGCTGAGATGTTACAAGCCAAGGCACTTGCAAAGTCACGACGTATGTCAAAGAAGCAGGAGGAGGCTGCCGTCGCCGACATTACTTCTCCATCCGCTCCTGTGGATAAGCCATCTGATAGTTTGAATGAAAAGAAGATTACGTCTATCAAGAAAGATAATATACCCATTGCTAATAACGATAAGGCTGAGAAGAATTTATCTGCCAAGGAGATGATGTTACAAGCTAAGGCAATTAGTGATTCTAAACGTCTGACCAAGAAGGATACAGCCATGACTGATGTGGATTGTCAAGTTACAAGTAGTGATGGTACAGCTTCCGCTACTACTGTTACATCAGCTAATCAACAAAAGAGTGCATCTGATACAATTGAGTCCGATGAGACGAACATGTCAATGGTAAAAGATACAACATTTAAGGATACTGCGGACCAAGCTTCTTCTGACAAGGATGCATCTGATGAGCCTCCTACTCCTACAAAGTCAGTAGTTTACAATCCATATGATAAGTCTACATGGCACTTGAAGAAGAAGAAATCATCTACTAATGAGAAGACTGTGTCCAATGATCAAGTTACGGCGGCGGTGGATCAGGTTGCTGCTGCTACCTCGACCGATGAGCAGAAGGGTATACCCACAATCAATAATGTTCGGGAGCAAGATCAAGTAGTAGTACCATCATCTACTACCAAATCAACGTCTTCCGACGTTGAATCTACAACTGATACACCTCCTCTCAAGAATCCGGCAGTTTACAATCCATATGATAAGTCTACATGGCATTTAAAGAAGCAGCAACGAAAGAGTATTGATACGGATAAGAAGTTGATGCCTGATGTTAGTAGTAAGGCAGTAGAATCTCCTGTCACAGTATCTGATGATAAGGTATCAACCAAGTTGTTGGAATCATCAGCGGATGAAGTCATTAGCGTTACACCTCAAAAGGCTGATGACGTGGATCAAGTAGCCTTAACTTCTTCCGTTAATGATAATGATACAACCCACTCATCTCCTCCAAAACCAATGATATATAATCCGTACGATATGTCCACTTGGCATTTGAAGAAGTCAAAGAGTAATAATAATGATAAGATTGATGAATCTCCAGCTACAGTTACACCCAAGAAAGAGGAGTTAGTCAAAGAGAAGAGTATGGCCAAGGATACAACCTCCGTGGTTCAAGTTACATCATCTACTGCTGCTGATAACAGTACTGACGATGAAAAGACTGGGTGGTTTATCAATACGGCTCTTCCCAGTTCAAGTCAACAAAAGAAGATGACAGCCAAGGAGAAGATGTTACAATCCAAGGCATTAGCACATTCAAAACGATTAGAGAAACTTGCTCAAGAAAAGAAGCGACAAGAGGCCATAGATGAGGCTTGGTTGGCTGATCAGAGTACGAGTAATCGTGACACTACTGATGAACATGTCGAGGTAGTGAATACTGTTCGTACCGTACAGAAGGTCAAGGCCCCTGCTAAATCTGATACCTCGAAGCGATCTGTAGATCAAGTCACATCCCCGTCATCTACTGAACAGAAGAAGAATGTGTCATCTAGTAATGAAAAGATTGTAGACTCACTTGGTAAGATGATGAGTGCCAAGGAAATGAGTATGCATGCCAAATCAATTGCTCAATCCAAACGATTGGCAGCCTCCGATCAAGTGGCTCCTAATGTATCAAAGGTTGACAATCCTCGTCCAGTATCAGAATTCAAGAAGCTATTTGGTAGTGGAGCTGTGTCCCGAAAAACAGTAGAGCATATCAAAGCCGAAGCTATCAAGGTTGAAAAGCAACGTCAACTTGCCCAAGAGAAGACCTTATCGAGTTTAGAGAAGGATAGGCATGCTCAAACAACGGATAAGTCGAATGATACTGCCGGAGATACTCCCGTGGATACCCCATTGGTTACATCCTCTATGACAAAGGCTGAATCACCTTTGTCTACTGATAAGAATGATAAGGCCGAGAAGAGGAGATTGGCCAAGGAAAAGATGTTGCAAGCCAAGGCATTAACACAATCGAAACGATTAGAGAGACAGGCAGCATTAGATGCAAGAGCGAACAGGCTTGCAGACTTGGAGAAGAAGTCTACTAATAATCAGAGTTCTACCTCTGGTGCCTCGTCTACTAATGAGCTTTATCAGACAAAGAAGAAGACGCTTGTTAGTGGTGATCAAGCTGTTTCAATGGTGAAGGGTCGAACATCAGTTTCAACCTCAGTAGGTCAAGCTACTTGTTTAGAACGAGTCAAGGCCGAGGCTATTGCGGCCGAGAAGGAACTTCTTGACGCAGCTTGGTTGGCAGATCAGAGTATGACTAGTAGAGAAGGGTCGTTAGCCAATCTCGATGTATCACACAGGAGCGCATCTTCTACTGACTACAATATGATTGAAGAGTCGCCACTCATTAGTTTCACCAAAAAAGAGTTGATTGCTCGTGAGAAGATGATGCAGGCTATGGCAAGGGCATCACAGTCTAAGCGATCAAGAATCTCAAAACGATTAGAGAAACTAACTGATGGTACAAATGGGAAGGAAGATAACGCTAGTTTAAATGATGATGCCAATAGAGAGGTACCAGAGTAAGTATTTGTATACGTCATGATCATATCATGTGTGCATATCATATGTCTCTTTTATTTTGAGTTTATCTCTAACATTTCATCATACCTCTTTTGAATCGAATAGTAAACAAACCAATAAGATAGCAGCAATTACAACTGCTACTGATGAACAGAAGAAGGACGTAACCACTATCAGAACAGCCGAGGAGGCAATTAAGTCCAATGCTTTGTCCGAAAAGAAGATGACAGCCAAAGAAAAGATGAAACAGGCCAAGGCACTAACACAATCCAAACGGTTGAAGAAAGTAGCTGAGGAGAATAAGCGTCAAGAGGCCATAGATGAGGCTCGGTTAGCTGAGCAAGAAGGATTGGCCACCAAGGAATCAGAGAATGTCAGCAAGTCTAGAAAGGAATCAAAGAACGTCAGCGAGCCAAAGAAGACTGCAGAGGTAGAAAAGAATTCTAACAAAGAGAGGAGTGTCAAGGTTCAGGGTCAAGTAGCTCCTGTCATTACAATTACGACTTCTGATGTACAGGATAGTGCATTTACATCCAAGTTTAAGAAGGAGATCATGAATGAGGCTGCTATTGAGAAGCCAAAGATGCCAAAGACATTTGCACAATCCAAGCACTTGTCAAAGGGTGAAGTAGTTAAGGAGAAGATAGTTGAATCATCACCTAAGGCAAAGAGCACCACCGGTACTGTACAATCTCTTACCACTACTTCTTCGCCCAATGAAAAGAAGTCTAATCGTGAAATGAAGTTGACAGCCAAGGAGCGTATGGTGGCAGCTAAAGCTCGAGCACAACAGAAACGATTGGCTGCTCAATTAGAGCGTGAACGATTGGAGAAGGTCAAGGAAACAGAGGCAAAGAAGAAGTCTCAAGCAAAGAAACTTGCAGAGGAGAAGACTGAGGCCGAGAAGAAACATCAAGCAGCTCTAGATGCGGCGTGGTTATCAGAACAGTTAGAAGAGGCAGAAGATGAGGAATCAGAGGAGCGTCTTGAGTTAGAACAAAAGAGTAGGGCTGCTGCTAAAGCTGCATACCGTCGTAGGAGTGCACATGGCTCTTCTAATATCAGTGATGGAGAGGATAACATGATTGAAAGTAGTAGTGGTATGATGTCTGGTGGTGGCTTGGGATCATTAGGATTACTCAGTTCTCTACCATCCTCCAAGAAGAAGGTATCGAAATGCCTACGATCGGTTACTGAGAATGAAGATGATGATGCCTCAGTGTTTACTACCAAGACAATCCAAACTTTGCAATCTCAACATACTAATGCCGCCAAGTCAGTATCTTCTCGTTCATATTACTCACGAGTGCATGATGAAGCAAGTATAGCAGGTAAGGTCAAAGCCCGAGCCAAGTTAGAAAAGAAGACACAACCGTCCAAGAATCCACAAATACTCAAGACATATAAACAATGGGAGATATATCATTTGGAAAATGGACGTTTATATTCTACTATCGATGGCGAGTTATGGTCACAAAAGTGTTACAAGAACAACCCAAATGGTATCGTTTCACGGCCTGTACTACCACCTGATGATAGAATCGCTGCAGTTAAAGCATTCCTAATAGCTCGTGGATTAGGAAGAGACGATATAAAGTATTAGAGTCATGTCATGGAGGGGAATCGGATTAGAGAGAGAGTTATTTGTTAGAGTTTGTAGACCATCAAGATGACTAAGTGTAAATATAATAGATAGGAGAGTTTGAATACATGTACACAACACAATATCTATTCTTTATTAGAATACAAAACAAACACACCTCCTCCTCTCCTCCTTATGCAGCACGAGACACCTTGATATTTTTTGTAGATGGCTCGTTGGTTGAATCATCTTCTTCCCTAGCCTTCCTCTTCTTGCTATTATTCAACAAATCAGCTGAATGACGTCTTTCAATTTCAACAATCTGTTTGAAGCTCGTCTTTGGCATCTCTAGTTTCTCCTTTTTCTCCTCCTCTTCTTTCTTCTTCTTTGAGGATACTGCCGAGTAGATGTTAGATGTCTCACATATCGTAGCCAAACTCTTCATCTGTTTCTGTTGGAATTGCAATTCACTATACATCTGACGTAGTTGTACTTGGTAATGCATCTGTTGAACTTCTAATTCAAGACGTTGCATTGTTTGTTGACGTTCTTCTTGTGTCATCGTATCAAATGGGTGTACACTCGTAGATGGTTGACTAATACCGTTTGCCCGAGGTAGCTGAGTATCAGTGTTGATGGGTAGAGGTGTGCTTGTGTTGTTCATATAGTTCGGATTGATGTTCATCATATGATGTGGGTTGTAAGATGATGTGCATGTAGTATTCATCATCGTCGATGTCGATGAGAGATGATTATTGATTGTTGATGAGAGATGATTATTATTATTGATTAATGATGATGATGCCGCCGCCGCCGTTGACCGAGAGTGCTTATCGTCGGATTTATCCAATGAAGATTGATTGCTAGGAGATGATGGAGTTGTATTGGTTTTATTAATGTTGCCATTCATATATGGCAGTCAAGAGAGAATAGAGACGATGATGACGACGACGCGATATGGACGATGAGCAATAAATATCTACAACAAAGAGTGAGCGTGGTGGCGGCGTCGACAGCATACTAGAGGTGGAGTAAACGACGATGTTGCCAAACCCATCTTCCTATTGTTGTCCTTCCATTATATTCGACGGCTTTGGGCCAAGATGTCGTCATATCAAAATGGGTTTGGAGTGAGACTGAGTGAGACACATCAGTTTTTTTTTTGCAAAAGAAGTGTGTCCAAGACCAAAATTTTTCTCGCTCTATGTCTCATCGTGAATGGCTGTCTCTATTCCAAGATGTATACATATAACTCAAGATTGGCTAACCCTGAGCAGAGGGCTTAAACTATATGGACACGATTGATTGAATGTGTATACTTTATATCTAAAGTGGCTGCAAAGAGTAGGAGAAACTAGGATACCGAACAACATCAAATACGGGTTTGGATTCTCTATTCTAATGATCTCAGATGATGATGATGAGGTAAAGATCCATCCCTGGATACAAAGTTGAATCTATGATTGTGCTTTTATGTAAAGAGTTATAATCTCTGTTCCTAAACTACTTCTATTCTTCACTACGCTTGTAGTATCCTATCCTATTCTCTATCTCCCAGTCCACATACTTATTCATCCATCGTATGAATTCAGATGGTAGTGGTTCGTGTTTTGTAATCTTCTTTGTCACTAGATGACGATGAGCTTTACCCATCGTTGCGTTGCACTTGGACTTTAGGCCCGTAGCTTCTTCTACACTCTTGAGTAACGATGCTGTGCCGTTCATATTCAAATCTTCAAATCTGAATGAGAGGAATGATCGGGTACCTCTAAAGTTGGCAACTGACAAGTGATTGATAATCTTATCTCGTCTAAGATCAAGTATACTTGGATATGCTCTTCCACTGCCGTCATGTAGATTCTCATATTTTGTATTGGCAAGTCCGTTTATGATTTGAGAGTCCTCTTCTGAGCAAGGTTTTATCTCATCATATCTATATCGATCAAGACAAGTGACATTTGCAATACTTTTGTTTTCTCTAATGAATTGATCTGCCTTGCCTCTCTTTCCAACCCATGGTTTCGTTACAAACTCTTTCCATCCAAATGGTTTCGTCATCTTCTTAACCTTGACACCTGGCTCATATGGTTTGATCCATTTTAGATGATACGGTGAGTGATGCGGCTCAACTCTCATCGCTTCTATCCAGTCGAAAGGATCACGAAATAAAACGATAACTACTGCGGATTGTTCAGGTACTAGCTCTATATCATCTTCTTGGAACCAGTGTTTGTATCGTTTGTAATGATTGTCCATTTTGATATCGAAACAACTCGTTAGATAATCTGTTATCCAATTTGTACCCGAGTGTCTCTCTCCGAGCAGTATAATCTTTTCCACAGGCTTGTTGTTCGATGTGATAGCCTTCTCTTCTTTCTCTACTGCAATTGGTACTTCTTCTACTTCTTTGTTATTATCTCCGTCGCCTCTTCTTGAATAGCCAATCTTGCTTTCTACTTCCCAATCCACATACTGGTCCATCCACTTGACATAATCATCCGATAAATCACCATGCTTTGTAATGACTGTAGTTTGATGACCAGAAATCTTCGTTCCAGGTGAGTTGCCCTTGGTTGCATTACACTTGGCCTTTAGACCGGTAGTCTCCTCAATGTTGTTTAACAATTCAGCTGTGCCGTTCATATTCAATTCTTCAAAGCGATATGGGAAGAAGGCTTTCGTACCCCGAAAGTTGGCAACTGATAAGAGATTTAATATCTTGGCACGTCGTAAGTCAATGATACTTGGATATGCTCGTCCACTACCGTCGTGCTGATTCTCATACTTATACATTCCCAATCCTGGCACTTCGGGCAAGGTATCCTCTTCGGAACATGGTGTAACATCTACCCACTTATAATCATCTGTACAATTAGCATGCATTGGATAGCCTAATACTGTTTTCTGGATAATTCGATCAGCCTTTCCTCTTCGTCCAATCCAAGGCTTGGTAACAAACTCATGCCATGGTAATGGTGTTGCACCTTGTCGTCTCCATCCTCTTGTGTAATTAATTGGTAGGCCATGCCAATCAACATGATCAAGTGAATGATGAGGTTCTATACGCATTATATGTATATTAGTTTGCATATGAATATAGGGCGCATCATATATCAATAGCACACATTATACACATACCGATACGCATGGCTTCTACCCAATCATGCGGATCTCTAAACATGGCAACAACCTATAGTAGTAGATAGATGAGTAAGTGATGAAAACTGCAACCATATATCTCAACTCGTAACTTACCACAGCAGAATTCTCAGGGACTAGCTCAATATCTTCCTCTTGGAACCAATGTTTACCCCTTTTATAATCATTTGATACCTGATATATATGAATAGAATATTAATGTATATAATATCGTACGTTGCAATTGCAAAAAAGTAACATATGATGTGCACTTTCTCAAAAGAACATACGATATGTCCAAACATATACACGAAACGTACCTTAATATCATCACCAAAACAATCAACTAAATAATCTGTTATCCAATTTGTACCCGAATGTCTTTCACCTAATAATATTATTTGCTTTATACCCAATGGGCTAATTTTCTTTTCATTTTGATCAGATGAACCATCATTATTAACTGACTGTTGCTTGCCAAGCGGTGCTCCACCAATAATACTGCTGCCACTATTGGTAATATCAAATATCGTTTCTTTGTATAGAATACTACCTGCAAAACACAATAATGATATACCAATCAATTTCATACGAAATGATGAGATACACCAACATAAATTATTGGGTGCACCATTTTGAATTTTGGTTGTTTTGTGTAGTAAATTATTACTTTGAGCTATTTGTATATTCATATTAACGGAACTCTATCTTGACATTATAGTGATGGTATTTTTGTGTAGTATTGATAGTTAATTTAGATGCCGTAGAGGAGTAAGTAGGAGTTATTATCCATGTTGCAATAAATTTTTATGAGAGTTGGCAGAGATACCATCCGGTATCCTATGTATGAGTTTAGCTACTCACATACATTAGAACAATGGGTTGTTCATTGTTCTTCTTATTAAACATTATAGTTCTTGGATTTATTTGATACATCTGTGCAGGCATTTACTCTTCTTTCATTCATTCATCTGTTCATTCTGTGCATATACTATCCCCACATTCAATAATAATAATAATCCCACCCTCTCTTCATACCACAGTAGCAGAAGGAGTAGCCTTGACCAATACTCCATCTAATGGCCTAGATAGAAACGCTTCGGGTTTCCACAAACTGCCGCAATCCTCATTAACCAATTCATAGTCTTCTACACGACGTGCTAGAATGGATAACATCACTTTCATCTCTGCCCAAGCCAGTCTTTCTCCGATGCATCGGCGGCGTCCATCTCCAAATGGCATCCATTCACCAGGCTTTGTAGATTCATCAAGCCACCGCTCGGGCTTGAAACCCTTCTCGATATTCATGTGACTACCATCCTCTTTATATACTGCTGGGTCCTCCCAATGAGTGTTTTTAATGTTGAGCATTGCTATCCAGTTCTTTGGTATCCTCTTTCCGTCTACTACCATGTTTGAGTCCGAGACTTGTCGAAACTCCATTCCTTCGAGGGGTTTGATACGTAATGCCTCCCTAATGACGGCATCTAAATATACACAATCATCGATACTCTGCCTTGTTGATTCTTCACCATGCTTTGCAACAATCTCACGTTGCTCAGCCTTGACCTTTTCCCATACGTCCTTATTTAAAGCTAACATTAATGATGTTGTTGTTAATGTCGACGAGGATGTTTCACTCCCCGCCAAGATAAGAATCAAGGCATTGTCAATAATTTGTTTCCGTGTCATCCGTTCACCCGTCTCTTCATCAGTAGCAAAGTATAACTTGCTCAATGTCGAATTATCGGGACCATCTCTATCCAACTTTTGTAGCTTGTCTTCTACCTTTGATTCTAAATACATACGTGCCTTACCAACCTTGGTATATGTTAACAAACCCGGTATACGGAATGGTAATAGCAAAAACAAACTACCCATTCCACCGATCCAATCTTGTACTGCTTGATGAAATGTCGGTACCTCATCCTCTTTTAAATCTAATCCCAATATTTGTTTCCATGCCAAGTCTAATGTGTAATCCGTGAATATCCTTTCCATCTCAACTTCCTTCCCATCTTTAGTTTGTTTTAATAACTTGTCAACTTGATAATTTGCAGCCTCTTGAATAGAAGGTAAGGCATCATTAATAGCCGCGGGTGTCATGGCAGAACCAGCAAGTCGTCGTAATAAACCATGTGTACTAGACTTATTCTCATATAATACTGATTTATCACCAAGTAAATCACCCAAGTTTGCATCACCAACCATGAACATGTTAACTCCATCATCTTTGAATTCATTCCTTAATGCTTCCTTGACATTCTTCATGCCTGTAATACTAACGATTGGCATACCAAATGTGTATGATTTGAAGATTTTGGATGTGTTTGCCATTTTACGTGATAGTTTGTGTATCTTTGCCATGTATCCATAATCTTTTGTACCGCTGTGATGACGGTATATGTATGATAATGTTAACATTATGAGTATATGTACGATAGTGTGAGCACATATCAAGTTGAACATATCATACGTACACACACTACCCTGAGCTAAAAGTTGAGCATATCATATGCACAAAAACGAAATCATAACACAAATTATATACCACGACGAGACGACGTACCTAAATAAATCATAACCAATAAATGGACAACCAAAACTACCCGGTGGTAATGGATATTCGTTATTACTATCACTACTATATGTACCTGGCCATAATAAACTACTCTTCTTTTTAGTTGCAATTATAAATGTTGTAATAGTTGTTAAGAGTAATAGTAATAGTTTTGCATGACGTCGTAGTGGAGTAGGCAATATTGATGATATTGTACCTATTGAACTACTTGCAATACTACCGATACTGATATGAAGTTCAGAGGATTGCTTCTTATTGTTGAGAGTTACAATTGGTTGAGATTTTTGATGATTGATTTTACTTGTTTGTTGTACAAAATTTGATGGCACAAAGGCCGATGATTGTAGGCATACTGCCAACAGTACGAGTAGATAATACGGTGATCTGTTCATGATTATTATAAGCTCTTAGGCATTGATTGAGGTGTTAGCCGTGCCATCGCGAGCCGTGAAGTGAGGAGAGAATTTGTCTCTTTATGTCCAACTTGAAAATAAAGATACCATTTTGCTCACATTTGTTGAATATGAATGAAAACTGCACAGAGGGATAGCAAGCCAAGACTCTTTAGGCCACCTAAGTATTGGATTGATTCGGGTCTAGCTTCTTGAACTTGGTCTATAGTTGTATCATCAGCAGATTATTCTACTAAAAGCAAATACTTATAAATACAAATAATAATAATTACAATCTAATACTAATACTACGACTACACAAAATGAAGACAATACTTTCCAGTTTCGGTACAAGTACAAGGGCAACAATCATTCTCTATTATGCATCACTAGTAGAATCTAGAAATGGCCAACCGGATACAGATTCACTGCTAAGCAAGTTTGCTAGTTCTCCGTACATTATGTCCGACAAGATACCAACCTCCTCGAGGACAAGTGAAAAAGACAAAGATGAATTAGGAAAAGCAGCCTCACTATTCTCGGGCCCAGTGGAAGTAGTATCAGAAGATGAGCGATTCCGTTGGTTAGAATCACCAGTATGGAATGATGAAGATAACTATCTACTCTTTTCCGATGTAAAAGGACCACGTAATGACGATGACGATGATATTGCTTGCGGTACACTCTACAAATATGACGACATATCCGATACACTTACTCAACTACTCAAGTGTTCAGGTATTGTAGGACCACCCGGAGAAGATGCTAACGATGATGGTCTGCCAAACAATATTGAAAGAATGCTTGAAGCTGGATCAAATGGGTTGTTCTGGGAATCAGAAGAAGATGGTGTTCTACTCATGCAACAACACGGATGGAAACGAATGGTCCGCTTGAATGTTAATGATATCAATGAAGAAGACGTTTCTATTGACCAGGATCTAGTCGAGGTAGTTGCTAATTCATATAACGGAGATCTACTCAACTCTCCCAACGACTTGGTCATAGGTAAAGATGGATACATTTACTTTACCGATCCTCCTTTCGGCCTGCAATACAACGATGTTGACGATCCAGTCAACTATGCATTCGATGAACTGGTCACTCAAGATGTACCAGCAGTGTATAGAATTGACGGAGAATCAAATGAAATTGAACGTATCATTGAGTATCCCACTGCTCAAGACACAGGTAATCCAAATGGCGTAGCTCGTAATGATGAGAATGGAGATCTTGTGGTATGCATCACAGATTTCAATAACCCACGAACACATATCTATTCACTAAATGATGATGGTACATTCAACAATGAGCCATCTACAATCCTTTATCATGATGAGTATCGTATCGAAGGACCTAATGAGGACATGGTTGCCCTAGTTGATGGCTTGACATATGATGCTGATATGCAGGTGTTGTTCATAAGTTCTCCAGGAGGTATATCAATCTATGAGGCATTTGATGATTATGAATTGCTTGGGTTTATTAGAATTGATGACTTATGTGCAAACAATGTCATAGGCGGAGGATATTTGTGGATGACTTGTAATCAGAGACTGCTTCGTATTCCTCTTGCAACAGATAGTACTAGGGGTGATGATGTTGATATGTTCGATACTAATGCGGCGTCTGTTTCTTTATTCTCCACAAGTATGGTGCTTGTATTAGCTCTACCTGTTTTGTATATGATATAAAAATGATGTTCTGCCATAATGTAGAGATTCCAATCTCATTCGTCTACTGCTCTAATCTGATAAAACATTAGATGGTATATCCACAGGTACTTCCTGTCTTCTCAACTCTGCTCTTGTATCACGTACATATTGTTGATAGAATTCTTATTGCTGTTGAGATAATACCGATAGACTTTCCATTTTCATTTCTATACATGATGCCATACTCCACAATAATACTAATCTTCGTTCTTACTTCGGATACCAGATAACTGTTACAAAAGGATACCGACCATATGCAAGATCTTCGTCAGAGACAAGATAGGCTTTGCTTATTACTCCATCAAGACACTATAAAGCCTTATGTATTCTATTGTGGTTCTCGGTTTCATCCATAAAATACAAACTCAAACAACTGTCAATTGAAAACTCAACCCTCACTCTTATCGTATCTCATATCAATATCAACATCATCATCATATCATCTTCTTAGCATCAAATCAACATGAAACTCCTAGCTTTAGTTTTAGTCTATGCCCTTCATCTTATATCTTTGGTTGCTGGCTGTCGGGAGTTAGGTGAAACTTGTGGAAACAATATGCCTTGCTGCGGAGAGGATACAGGAGAAACTATCTGCCATGTGCCGGGTCATGTGTGTAGGGCGGGGAATTGTCAGCCTGAAGGGTGGCCCTGTGGTGGTTTTAATCCTTTTCCGAATTGCTGTGGTGGACTTGTTTGCAGTGATCCCGACAGTGGTGGAGCTTGTTTACGGCCAAATCAAGCCGACGCTTCGGCTCACCTTCGTGGTGCAATCGAC
>Ga0075439_13103_pt1 | contig 19700 bp, 17 predicted proteins | sample MintriSingleCell_FD_74264 | JGI IMG/M metagenome (GOLD analysis project Ga0075439, IMG submission 74264) | Marine eukaryotic communities from Monterey Bay, USA to study complex ecological interactions - Minidiscus trioculatus JGI Plate_4_G5... | ecosystem: Environmental > Aquatic > Marine >... | reverse complement strand
CAGCTAATAGGACATTGGTTGTTAAGAATACGACTAATTTGGAGGAATTGATTATCGGTATAATGACTAGCTTTGGTTTAACTTCACCCGAACCTGATAATGAAGATGTTGATAAGGAAGTAAATATTAGTCAAGATGAACTCAAGAGACAATATGAACAAGAAAGAAGCAATACTGTTGACGAGTCTTCATCATCAGCTTCGTCATCCAAGACATTGGGATGTTATAATGATGTTTGTTTTATATCTGATATCAAAACGACCACTGCAAGTAGTAGTGTTGGTGTAGGAGAAAGTACTACCAAGAAGACGACATACTTGACACCACTGCCAGTTCCAGGCTTGTATTATAAGTATATTGATAGACCTGACAATGGTCATAATCCCATTGCTATCAATTCAGAGAAGAAGAATGAACATAGAGATAGCAAGAAGAAGGGAGGATCGTCAGTACTGTCAACAGATCCACTCGGGTTCAAACGTACCTTATTGGGACAGATATTAGACAAGCCAATCTACTCATCACCAAATGGCAGTAGTGATGCTAGCGGTAGCGAGGGAGTACGGAACAGACTAGCCTTGGTATACTGCACACCCAAACGTCAATCATACGTCTCATCAAGATCAACACAATACGGTACAATTCCAGAAACGATATATCATTTCCAAATACTATTAGAGGGTATAGTAAACGAGTATGACTTACCGTCTAGCTTTGTTTCACAATCTTCTATACGATGTGTGGGTGCCACCGGGGGTGTATTGGGTGGTAGTGTCATGGATACACAGTATGAGATAAATGGCTTGAATCGTATTCTATGGAAGAAGAATGGACAGCCACAGCAAGTTATTGGACTACCCTCATCATCAAACAATCATGGACAAGTTGAAGATGAATTGGAACAAATCCTAAGTATACTAGGTGTACCACTCTTTGATACGAATGGTAATCAAACACCGAAAGAGTTTGTTGTTGATCGAGCCTTATACAATATATACTCTGGTAAACTATCAATGGAGGTAGCCCAACAAACACAACATACCTTGGCAAAGTTGGAGGGTACAACAGAGTGGCTAGCACGAAGAGTAGAAGACTTTACAAATACCTTGACCAAGGGTGCTGCGGCTTGTGAGGATAGAGTGTATGAACAAACATTTGGAACAGAATATGATGAAGACTTTGAAGCGGCTGTTAGTAGACTAGAGGCAAAGACTCAGTGGGTCTTTTCCTGATAAAAACTGTATATAATACTATTTGTATATTAAAACATACTGCTTCTTTATATAACTTAGGTTTAATCTTTTGTACATAGATTTCTGTCCCAACCCCAACCAAGGCAAAGAACATTGAACTCTTACCAAAACATATAAGTATTAACAATAAACTTCTAACACGGTATCCCTACATGTAGTCCATAATACAAGCAAATACATATTCAATTGTGACTGCTGAAAGTAAACCCACAAAAAATGAAAGTACGATGGCCTTGCGGATAGCTTTGCGGTACTTTGCTCGTGCTTCAGCTTCTTGTTGCTTGTACTTCAGCTTCATGTTGCTTCTGAATTTCCGAACCTCCTTCTTAAGTTGGGCGAGCTTGTTATCTGTCTTAAGCTGTCTTGCCTGTGTCTCGGTAAGTGTTGCATCAGACTTAGCCTGCGTAGCTTCTACCCGGGCCAACGTCTCTTCATTCTCTGCAATCCGAGCACTGTTCTTTGCAATCTGAGCACTGTGCTCTGCAACCTGAACATCATGTTGAGCCTGCCATGACAGCCGCTCCGCTCGGTTTGTTTTGTCTCTTGTATTCTTGGCAACGTTTTCACTTGTCTCCCTAGCTAACACAGCTAAGCCCCCTAACATCCTTACAGCAGCGGTCAGTAGATCCTTCATCAAATGTCCCGGAATACCTTTGAAAGAAAGCTGTTGTACAAACGCTGTATCAGATAAGCGAACAAGATTGTCCATAACTGCTGCTTTGATAATGGTGCAGTTCTTTGAGTCTGAATAGAGAAGAGTATCCATGATATTATCAAATGTAATGGCATTCTGTTCTAAATACATCTCCTCTGCCTTTAACTTTAACTTTTCAACTCCAAACCTATCAGCTGTTTCGTGATATCCTTGGCATGAACACGTAAGATATTGTTCGATACCATACCCCCATACATATCAAAAATTAGATGAAAGATGTACGGGACTAACACCAAAGAATGGGAGTGTGTTCACATCATTATCCTTATCAGCCTCACAAATCTCTCTAAAGATAGATGATGATTCCTTTAGAACCGAATGATGAACGTGAAAGGTAGTTTTGGTACCATTAGTACTAGTACTTCCTTCTACCTCAATTAACATATCAGGCAAGATGTCTGATTGATTATAGTATATATCTCCAAAGGATGCTCGGATGACAATAACTTGGTTAGTAGCCATTGTGGTTTGGTAGTTCTTTTGGTGTAATCTGGAGATATAGCGATGTAGCAGATCTTTGTGGAAGAGAAGAAGAGGAGGAAGTATATCCCTTTTTGCAAAAATCAATCATCTCGAGGTATCCTTGCTTTCTCTTTGATTGTAATATTTGATGAGGTTTGATATTGATTGATATTTTGATCAATCATTTGATACTAAATCCACTACTTCTAATCTATGTATAGGTAGGCTTGGTATGGTACGTTCCATTGTAGTGTGGCAGCAAGTGCAAGTGCATGATCACTTGGCAATCTCGACCTTGACCGCGGCGGATACAGGCTACATTATACTCTCCACTCAATCTCATCGTTTCTTCGAATATCATAGTGCCACTATGATCCTAGTGTTCTAGTTTTCCTCAATTATAATACAGATGAGCCATGCTGATGTGAGCAAGGCAACAAACCTTGTGGCGGCAAGTTCTCAATAATCAACTCTAGCTGATGTGAATGCGGTTTTTGTGTCACTGTCACTGTCATCGTGCGAGGCCGATCCACTCATCATTCAACTATCGTAAAACCATTGGGCCTTCCTTCTTTAGTGTATCTATCTATTATATTATCTACTCCTTCATAAACGCTATATAATTAATTAGGTATGTTTTATCGGTGCTTATGAGACGATACCCTTTTTCTGTATAGATGAAAAAATGAACACAAGATGTGATCAAAATTTGATAATCGTGCAAAAGTTAGCATGTTCTTTGCTGACGACACTCTACTATGTACCTCTGTATTTGCGGGGGACATATTACGTGTGGGTGATATATACTTATTTCGTATACATATATCCTAACCCTTTATCTTGTTTCACCTACTTGAAATATACAGTGTTGAATTATAAGATACGCCCATTGCAAATTAATTAATCTCCCCAACGACGACATAACAACAATAGGAAGAGACACATTATGTTGAAGTTATTTAGTAGTAAAGAAGAGGATGATCCAATCATCGATACATTCGATGATAATAATAATGATGATTCATTCCGAACATGTGATGACGATAATGAACAGACGGCGGCGGCGGCGGCGGCGGCGGCTGATACACCAGTTATTGGGAATAAGAACAATAATAATAGAAGATTAACAGATCAAACAGAGGACACCTCACGTGTAGGCAATTTAAGCAAGTCGGTAACATTTGCTTCACATGGTATTATTGATGAGGGTAGTAGTATAACTCCTCCCGATGATGATTACATTGACGATAACTATCTATCCCGGTTTTCAGATGAGAAGGAAGAGAAGAATAATTTGTTAGATGAGAGTGATCGATCGATTGAGGAGAAGGATGGGGATAATGAACTTCCGTTAGATTCGTTTAGTAGTGAGTTTCAGTTATGTGTGTGTTTGTGTTTTGTATTCGGGTATGGATGAGTTTGGATTTTGGGGGTTAATATGTGTTTGTTCATGTGTATCCTAACCCAATTTATTTCACCATATTCTTCCCCCGTCTTTCCTTAAAAGTGCTGTTTGTTGCAAAATGGGACAAGGCAAACATTTCAAAGTCATTAAAGGAGTACTGTTTCCCCATAGCTGTCTTTGGTATCCAGATTCTTATTATGATATTAATCATGATCAATCTATTACAAGACAATAATCGTCAGATAATTACGACTATGAACGTCCCGGTTGATGTTCCCATTACTGTCAAGATATCCCAATACATTGCTTGTATGGTTGGTGTCTTTACGGCTGGGGATTTAGTCACCGGGGCAATCTATGTTGGCAGACGTCCCATCAAGAAGAGGTACCTTGATCAGGAAATTGCTGCTAGTGGTTCAAGAGTTGCGCGTAGGTCGTCATTCATGAGAGCAATGTCCGTGGCACTTGATAAAGAACATCCGTGGAAATGGGAGATTTCAAATAGTATGCGTATTGTGGAGGGTGCTCTAGTAGTTGTGGTATCCTTCATCTTTATATGTCAAGCTTACTCCGCTATTGATCTTTGGTTAGACTTTGCTGCTGTCCAGTTCGTTGGTCTGCTCGATGATACAGCCTTTATGTTATCACAGAATGGTTTCCTTGGACAAACGGCAAAGCAGTTATCACAACGTGTCTTAAAGTATGAAATCTTTTCAGAAAACAAGAAGAAAAAGAAGCGTGTGAGACGTCTCCGGTTAGCCTTGTTCATCGTCATCGGTTTATTTATGTGGGCCGGTTTGAGTTATTTTGTGTTCAATCAGGCCAATCTCACATACGCTTGCCGTAGTATTACGGTTACAGTGGGTGAGACTCGACATCAATATGCTCGGCATTTTAGTGGGCATTATGATATTCAGGACTTCAAGATAAATGGACGAGCCGTATATGTCCAAGTTCAAGGGCGAGGAGCTTTTCTTGCATATTGTTCCAGGGACGGTATCAATAGATGGACAATCTCGCCCCTGGATGCAGCACAACCGGGCACATCCCCAATACCTGAGACTTGGGTAAAGCCTTCTAACGAGAAAGAAATCCCTCAAGATCCCTGCGGTAAGATTGTCCTACAGTCACAGAGAACTAAGACCCATGATGTATCGGAAATTGGAGACTCAATGAAGTTCTGGACGATGGATGATGCTGATGCTGATATTAAATGCAACATGTGTGACGTATCAAGGAAGGGTGGTGATTGCTCGTTCCGTGGGGAGTGTCATCCTGAGAAAAGGTTTTGTCAATGTTCACAGGGGTTCTTTGGCGATAGTTGTCAGTTTAGTGGTCCATGTACTGAGCTTGTCGGGCATGACGAACTGCATGGATTATATAATCGTGGTTATCAAAAGGAATGGGACCTTATGTACCTTAGTGGCAATGCTGTGATGGTGTACGATAGACCAGTCTATGTACAAAATGTGAGTATACAAGATCAGAGGGTTACCTTCTTGATCATTACTTCTCTAACCATGTTTTGTTATCTTCTTCAGACTGGCACTGATATATTTGATGTTATTGCATTTGATGGTGGGAGGTGGTTCGTTTCACAATCTGATTACTTTATGGATTGGTATAACGAATACGACGGGAGAGAGGCGGCATATCTCAGTCTCGCCAATTACTTGATTAGTGATTTCAACGCCAGAGATTCAGCTTATATTGCCTCTTATATTGCCACTGAACCCACCACTAAGGGAACCCCTAGTAATATCCCATTTAAAGCGTGGCTTGCAGAAGCCGCTGAAGATAGTATTGGAAAGCTTGGTGAAGAGGGTAAGTCGTATGTTTGTTATTGAAAGTTTGGGGTATCCTTTGTTTGTCACTCATTGATTCATCAACTTCCTCTTCGCTACCAGAGTACGAGTTTTTATGTGCTGATTGTGATAACGGAATACCGGCTACAAAAGGAGCTTCATTCTGCGTGGGGAGTTGGGGTGAGATAAATTACGATCTTTGTAAAGCCACTGAGCATGAGACACACGGAGAGGTCAACCGCTGTGTTTGCCTCGAAGGCTTCGAAGGACCTTTATGCCACATGAGACCAGTCGAGGGAACTGCATCATTACATCTCGATCATGCTACAGGATCGTGTTCAACTTGTTATGAGGACAATCCATGGACAACCTGGAAAGTCCGCGTTAGTATTGTCTTATCATGTAAATTTTGTGTTTGATATGATGTCTTGGTGATCTAGTCACTTTGTTTGAACTCGATTTGCCTGATTGCCTTTGTAAGCCGTAACACTAACAGAAGTTATTATCATCTCTCTTCATCTTCATAAACTGTGAAACGTGCATCTTCAGGGATATAAATCAAGGTCCCGAGGGCACTGACTCTCCGTGCGCAACCATGGGAAAACTCTTCTTTGAGAATGGAAGCGGGACATTCAGTAGAGAGGTTGGATTGTACCTAAACTCCACTCATTTCTCAGTATTCGTCTCTAACAATGGTGATAATAACTTGTGTGTTGCTGGTGACAATACACAAGAATTGTACTCTGTCAGACGAGATAATACTGATGAGCGGATATACGTCGATCTGGCTGTGTACCTTGATAACAATATAAACTCCCGGGCACTTGTTGTGAAGCCCGAGCAAGTGAATTGCCCATCAAAGATAGAGGTTGACCATGACGTTTGCAGATCTGAACTCAGGGAAGTTTATAGCACTCCAGACATGAAGTCGATGTTACAACAGGCGTGGCTTTTATTACATTTGAAAATAACACCAAATGAAGGAGGAGGTGGGGATGTCGAGTCACCTTGGGTAGCTGTCGACACTGAACCAAACGACCAGACTTTAGTTGCATCAGAGGCATTGGTAGTATCATCTCTTACAACTGAGGAGGAGGATACATCGGTATCATCTCCCACCATGACCGAGGATGAGAATGCCACATCGTTTGTCCCGTCCAATGAGACAGATTCTACACAGTCCAACGCAACCACTACTCAACCTCTGGAGGATAACAACTTATTTGACGACATGCCATCTGTATCTAAAAACAACACTGTGGACACAATTGTGGACTCGGCACCGCCATCCAATACAAATACCACTCCGTCTACATCTCAAGCCAAGGAAGATGAAGATATCACACCAGATAATAATTGGAATACAGAGGTTGAAGAATCAAATATCGACACCCTGCATTCATCCACGGTCAGTGCTGCCTCTGAAGAGTATGTGTTCGCCGTGGTTCCCAAGGCTACTGAGAATCCATTCTTTTTCGACGTTAGAGATGGATGCGAGGCTCGTGCAGCCGCACTATCCAGGCAGAGTGTTCGTGGTAGCGTCTCAGTCAAGTGCTTATATATTGGATCGGCTGATGTAGATAAAGAAGAACAAGCTCGTGTTATTCGGGAACTCGTTAGTAACAAGAGTGTGGATGGGATATCCATTTCAGTTATTGAAGAGGGGATAGCGAACGAAGTCATTGCGGATGTTGTTGCTGCTAATATACCCTGCATCACCTTCGACTCTGATGCTCCTCAATCTAAACGAGCGGCATATGTTGGTACAGATAATATTGCCTTGGGTGAGGAGTTGGCCATGCTTCTACTAACTCGATTTCAAAGATCGGGGAAGTATGCAATTGTTAGCGACAGCAACCCGAATCTTTCGTTAAGAGAGGGTGGCATCCGTACAGTACTAAATCAGAGAGGCTGGGATGAGGTACAAGGTTCACCCTTGATTGTCGGACAAGCTGCGATGGAGGCCGCAGGATCGGGGCCTATCGCAAGTATGCACAATTTAATGACAAAACAACCCGACATCGATGCCATGATAATCACCTTGGGATTGCCAATGGTAACAGGAGAACCAGGAGATTGGGAATCTTTTGTACAGCAGTACCCAGATCTTCTCATATTGTCTGCTGACTCTATGCCCAAGCAAATTGATCTCTTAAATCGTGGCTTTGTCAATGGACTAGTAGGGCAGCAGCCTTATGATATGGGCTCTAAATCAATCGACACATTGCTAGCTATCACCAAGGAGAAGGAGGTGGAAGACTTTATTGCAACCAACCTTGTTGTGATGGGTTCCGTTGGGCCATTAAATCCTTATAATCAATTGGAAATGTCGTCTGCTACGACGATTGGGTTCGGAAATCTTCTTCTGCTACTATTACTGGCCGCCGTGCCTACATTATTATTTGTATTCATGTAAATGTAAATTAGACAATTCAGATAAGACGGACTACACTTTATAATCTTGTGGCTGCCTCTCTCTATCTATCTAATACAAACTAGAATGAGAAGGTAAATTCACTCGTCTTTTCCACTTGGGTAGTGCTGCTGCAGCATTCGATCCATCATTATTCCGTGAAGAATCATCTCCTGCAGCTGTAGCACTGATATTACTCCCAAGACTACCTGATCTATTGAAACTGCCGGATGCTATACTCCCACCACCACCAGCGTTAGCATGATTGCTATTGAAACTTGTACTTGCGGCAATCTTTCTTGTATTATCAGCCTCTTCCATTTCAGCATCTTCGTCCATCATTGATGATGAAGTTTGACGTTGATGATGGTGATGATGTTGCTGTTGAACAAATGGTGGTGGACGCATATTCCATGACAGAGTATTATTGCCACCTCCATTATTCAACTGCTGCTGCTGCTGCTGCTGCTGCTGTCCATGATATAAATTACCAGGTAATGATCGGTACGAGCCTGCACTATATGCACCCATACTTCCTAATGATTCACCCCTTGATAACGGTCGATTAATAGAGAGACGGTTTAACCGTTCTTTGTGTAATCCACCCAAGATATGATTGAGGGGTGGTTGTGGCGACGCCGCGGTGGAGGATGTAGCAGCTTGATGATTATTCGTTTGATTCATACCACTACCATCTCTGGCTCTTTGCTTACCATCAAGCTGTCCATGATCAAATGAACCCAATCTACTAACATTACCTGCAGCAGTCAAACCACTAACAGTAGTATTAGCACCACAACTAATAGCACTTAAACTAGCCTCATCTTCCGCCAAGGATGTTTCCTCTTCTGTTACTGATGAACAACAATCATTCATTAGTAATACTGTTGTTGAGACTGCTACTTGATCACTGTTATCATTTGTATCCTGTGATTGTTGTGATGCCTGTGCTGCTACCAATAATGGATCTTTCTTAGTTGGCACGTCTAATTCTTCCAGTATGTCTAATGAACTGTTGTTGATGTTTCCATCTGTTTTAGTATCATGTATTGTATCCATCATGAAACCAATCCTCTTCTGTTGCCCACCACCAGAAGTTGAATGATATTTACGACGATGTCTTGGTGCAACTGCAGCAGTAGTCATTGCTGAACATGTTACTGCATCATCTTCATCTGAATCAGCTAAAGGTGGTGGTGGTGGTGCCTGAAATGATTGCTGCTGGAAGTGATGTTGTTGTTGAGATGGTGCACTACTCATGAAATTATTAGAAGCACTTCCACTTATTCCTAACGCTCCGGGCATGCGTCTTTTACGAAAGTTGGTATTGTTATTATCACCTGCTAAACTTGCTACCCAAGATGAGGCCACACTAGCATTACTTGCATCTCCTGCATTATTACTATTACCAATAGTATCATCATCTTCCTCAACATCTAACTCATCGTTCGATTCCAAGTCTGAAAGATGCGCGTTTAATAGTTTGTGAACATGAAGAGAGATGATAGTAACTTCTGTTAGTACATGAGGTTTGCAAGGCAATCAAATAAAGACAAACTAAGGTCAAATATTTATACTGAACACACGAAATCATATGATAAAACAACACAAACGCGGACTTTCCTGCACCACCCATTGATAAGTGCGAAACACTATCTGTTGATTGTGTTGATGACATCATATTAGCTGAATTATTACCCATGTTAGCATTAGCAGTATGGTCTAAACGTAATCGTTTAAATGATCTACCAGAGACTATCTTTTGATTATCTGAATTGTTACGATTACGTTTTGGTTTTCTGTGCTGTTGAGGTTGCATGTTCATATTGTTATTATTATTGGCAGAAGCAGCAAAGCTGTTATTCATCCATTGTGCTGGTATGTTTGTACCCACAGCTCTTGAAGCTTGTGGTGATGGTTCATTCATTATTTCTCTTGTACCTTTTTTGCTCGTCTTATTGTTTAGCTCACCCGAAATATCACAGCCGTCTGAATAAGGCGAAAAAATACACTTTATAACACGTTTATGCTATTAATAAAGACGGTCTATTTGGTTTGATTGTTGTCTATTTGGTCTCTATGGTATTTCTTCTTCTTTCATCTTCATCACTAATCACTCTAAGGTAAGTCCGTATTCTTACTCTTCTTTTTCTTTTTCAAGACTCCTACGAACACACAAGGTTTATTTCAAGGTGGATCCGTACTACTCTTCTCATTGACATCATCATAGTAAGAACACACCTCAATCGGCACCATCATCATCAATATGTACATATCTAACTTTGTCTGCTCCGCTCCTGCTCCAACATCTACTACCGCTACATCATATCATTATTAGATAAAGCAGAGAAGTATCGTTCAACTTTTTTTATGTACACATGGTGGCTAGAAGCTGTATCAAAAGAAGGCGTAGGTCATCATCGAGCAGCCACTATCATCCATCAACTTATTGTTTGTTTGATAAGAATCCATCATCTTTCATTATAATACTGGTATTGTTATCAATGAGCCGCTCAATATCTACCGCCTCTGCTGCAAGGATGATGACTTATAAGGCCGTTTCCAATAGCAGATCATCATTCATATATCATGCCCGACCGTCTACTTCAGCATTTGCAACTTGGCCATCACCTCTACAGCAGAGAAAGTTTAGAGCAGTTTCTGCTCAGCAATCTACGCCATTTCCATCAACATTATCCACGCTTCCATCTGTACTGCATATGGTAAATCCAAAAAGAACGGGTAAACACGGTAAAGCTGCAGCTAATTACTCATCTTCATCAGTAACAACAAGGAGTGCACCAACTCAAGCAAAGAAGAAATCACAACAGCAATCTAATAATCTCCAAACAAAGAAGAACAAGAAGAAGGAGGCAAATACAGGAAGATTACGTCTCCTACCACCATTACAACCATCCACAGAAATCTTATCACGTGCACAAAGACAGACATATCAAGAAATAAAAGATGACACCAAGATTGCCAATCAACGTCGTCGTACCCAAAAGCGAGGTGCACAAACTATTGATGCACTATGTCAAAAGTTATGTGCCCCGTTAAAACAAACAGTCACGACATATCAACGTGAATTAAAATATATGCATCCATTCGAAAAGGTAGTCATGGAACTTACAATACGAGCACGACAGAAGAAGGATGGATTATCATTATCAAATATACTCGAGGAGATACATGAAGGACGTAAAGAGATATTACAACTATCAAAGGATTGGATAGCCAAGATTAAGAATGCACCGACAGCTCGTGAGGCATATGAGTGCACCGAGGAAGCGAAAGATGTGTTGGGACAGGTATTTCTAGATTTGATTGATGAACCATGGAGTGGTGTACAGGAATTACAAAAGAGTTTACGAAATGTACCTATTGTTCGGTTGGATTGTCCAGCAGTTGTGTTAGTCGGGGCACCCAATGTTGGTAAAAGTTCAATTGTTCGTGCTATTAGTAGCGGAACGCCCGAGGTTAACAATTATCCATTCACTACACGGGGTATGACATTGGGACATGTACAAGTGTTTTGGGAATCAGAGCAGGAGGTTGCAGCGGGAAATGTTGCCGGTGTTAGCATCCCCAGTGAGAAGCAGTTGGTACAAGAACGGTTGATAAAGAGGGGTATTAAAACTAGACGAATGAAGGAGAAGGAGACATTGGAGGTCTATTCAAGAAAGAGTGCTGATAATGGAGAAGTGGAAGAAGAAGTGGATGAAACTCCAGCTGCCGTCTCTCTAGAAGAACAAGATGATACAGACATATACATCGAGCCACCAAAGTCAACGATATCCAACAAAATCTTTGCAGTCTCTCAGCTATGTCAGATTATGGATTCACCAGGTATTCTCCGTCGTGAAGAAACAGAAATACGGAATGAGATGGAAGAGTTGACATTAGCGGCCATGGCACACTTGCCCACTGCTGTCATGTATGTAATGGATCTGAGCGGTGGAGCCGGCGATAAGTGTTCAAGTGTCGAAGATCAATTGATACTGAGAAGAGATCTTCGGGCAAGATTTCCAAGAAGACCTTGGATTGATGTTATTAGTAAGGTAGATCTCGGTATTGTTGACGGGGCTAGCGAACGACTTGCTCAAATCTTGGAAGCAGAACAAAAACAGAGAGAAGGTGATGCAGCTGATCAATACTTTATTGAATTGAGTGTCAAGGAAGGGCAAGGTGTAGATGAGGTACGACAAGAGGTGATGAGAATGCTGGGAGAAGTGAGAGTGGTATTAGACGCAATGGCCGCCCATGATGAGAGAATTGCCAGTACAGTGTGATAACATAGAAGTGGCGTATCATTTTGCGTTTTAAACTTAAGTTCTCTACCCTTACCTAGCGTAGCTATTGTACATGTTTACTCTCATTCTTCTTGCTAACTACTGGAAAGATTGCTCGTTCTTCCAAGCTGCTACTGCCTTCCTCAGTGACTCAATGATAGTCTGCTCACTCATCTCCTTTATCATTTTATCTTCGTCAATATTGCATCGTTTTGCCGAAACTTGTAAATCTCCATTCTGCAGTTGTTCAACTCTAATGTCAACACCTCCCTCTTTTACCTCCTCCTTCTGTTTAGACTTCTCATTCTTTTCATCATCTTTATCTTGATATGCTGATTTGCCACCGGTTGTACCCTTTTTGAATAGCAATTGTACACCTGAATAGTTTGTTATATCACCACTACCTTGTTGCTGTGGTAATTCTACCAATGTGACGGGAGTAGTAAGACCGGCCTTCTTGTCATCAGAAAAGAATATCTTTGACCATTCAAGTATCATACGAGATAAACTATCAAACTTTGTAGCTGGGTTATCATTAGATGACAGCTGGTATGATATTCTTGCTAATTCTCCCTCTTGCAATTGTTCATCTTCCTTTGTTTCAGAGCCGAATAGGTTACCAAATAGATTGAGGCATGTATGTTGATTTTTATGTGTATCTCCCAGCTGTATATGTTGTGTATCCTTTTGATTAATATGGTATTGTTGTTGTATATGACTATTTGGTATTACAAAGGCTGAAGATAAACTTGCAAATATAGTAATAGCGAGAATAAGTGGTCTCATCTTGAATTGTATCTTTGGGTCTACTCTACTACCTTTTTGTATGTATCAATTTTAGTATTGATATTTTATTGAATAGTATGAACAAGAGATGGTAGAATAATGAATAGCGGCAGAACAGGAAGATTTTATGAGCAACAAATACTAGATTGCGCTCGATTCAAAGTTGCAAAAGATTTCTGAAGATTTATCATTTTACGTGATGGTATCCTAAAGGATACCATTAGTCATTCCGTGCAAGTAAGTGGGAGAAAGAGGGAATTCATGTACCAACTATCTACGATACAAATCTATTGTCCATTGATCTAGAATTGTTCGTGCCCTTTCTGCGCTGGTGAAAATATCTCTAGCATTTGTTATTGGTTACGATATCTCTCTACCTACTACCATCATTTATAATTATCATAGCAAATAGATATTTGCCTTGGGAGTTCATAATATATAATATATCTGCGTAATTGTGTTGTTATTGTATTACTGGTGACAGACGTATTCGATACTCTTATTCTACCATAATTTGTTATCATGGGTGCAATACTTTCCTCCTCTGCAAGGGATATCAACAATAATACCGATACAACAACAATATGGACAAAGAATAGCTCTGATAATAATCAAGTTCTACGAGCAAGTTTACTTGACCAACTTGCCTCTCTAAAAGGAGAGTATACATCATCGGAATCTTGCCCTGATATTACCTCCGCTACAACCAGTACAACAACAACAAGAAACAACAAAGGAGGTACAAAGAAAGTACATGGGTCAGATATTGTAGCATCTCTATTCATGACACTATTAGAATTAGGAGTAACACTTACTGCATCATACTTCTTTGGAAAATTGCTTGCCAAAGCAATACAACCGGATAGAGGAGGCGGGGATGCATCTGACGATTTCAGGGCTGATAATGGTAATAGTGGTGGTACAAAGAATGTTATGAAACGTCTACAGAATCTATTGGTGACACGACATGAGGCTACCTTAAAGGCAATGATGGAAGAGTTAGAAGAACACCAATTGCAATGGATTGAAGAAAAGAAAGATGATGATATTGATGAAACTTTAACATTGGAAAAGATACAAACAAAACGTCAATATAATCAATTACAAACAGAGTTACAAACACAGCATGAACAAACATTATCAACATTGGATTCATTAAGTGCATATGAAATGAATATAGCACAAAGTAATGTAATTGATCCAACTAATTTAAGTGTAACCTTTACTGATGTGGGTGGTATGGATGATATAAAGAGTGAGATATATGATTTAGTTGTTATGCCATTGATGAGACCGGATTTATTTATGAGTGATTCGGGATTAGTATCGCCTCCAAAGGGGATATTACTCTATGGGTAAGTAGCAATGTGATATGCAAAGTTTCTTGTATGTGTATGGCTAGCATTATAACTAATTATCATACTTTCTATCATACCACAGACCTCCTGGTACAGGGAAGACAATGTTGGCAAAGGGTAAGGGTCTCATACATGATAAATAACTTAAACCCATTATATGCTCACTTTTCCTCTATCTCCTACTACTCCCCTTTATATAGCTATTGCCAAGGAATCACATGCCACATTTGTAAACGTACAGCTATCAACAATAATGAATAAATGGTTTGGAGAGTCCAACAAACTGATATCGGCGACGTTCCAAGTTGCTAGGAAGCTAGCTCCGAGTGTGGTGTTCATTGATGAAATTGATGCCTTCCTTAGTAGGCGAGACAACACAGAAGGTGCCGCTGTTAGTAGTATGAAGTCTGAATTTCTCACACTTTGGGATGGACTACTTAGTGAGCGAAAGGGAACCTCTTTGCTTCCGACGCCGCCTATTATTGTACTTGGGGCTACGAACCGTCCATATGAAGTCGATGCTGCCATCCTTCGACGTCTTCCTCGATCATTTGAGGTACCATTGCCAAATCTAGAATCACGTCTTCAGTTGTTAAGTTTATTCCTTAAGAAACAGAACATGACAAAGGAAGCACAAGATTATTTACCCACATTGGCAAAGAAGACTGTTGGGTATTCAGGAAGTGATCTTAAAGAGCTTTGTAGAGCTGCGGCATGGGAACCAGTACGAGAAATGACTTCTGGAGCATCAAAGCGAGCCGTTGGGGTTAATAGAGATGATGCAAATACTTTAAAGCGGACATCAAGTGGTTTCCCCCGACGTGGTACCAAAGCTCGGCCTGTCAACGAGAATGATTTACTTTTGGCTTTATCCAAGGTGAAGAAGACTGGCGAATCGGCTCAAGATTTTCATGCCAAGGAGTTTGTTCGAGGTAGGAATGAGAGACAATCCATGGCTGCCAAAGTTAATGGCAATAGTAAGGGTGCCAATAACGGTATGACAAATGTAGATCTTCAGAATTTAATGGCGATGGCCATGCAAGCAGCTGCTTCAATGAACAACAACTCGTCAGATGAACAGCAGGACGCAGCTGAATTGACAGACGACGATGAAGTTCCTAATGTACTCTAAGAATTATAAGATGCCTATTCATCTTGAGCATACTATTTTAACTTCTTCTGTATAAGTAACTCCACTCTCTGCTAACATCTAGCTTGATTCTTCTCGCTTTACGGCTCTCACTACTTACGTCTCATTTTGTACCTTCTCATATAACATCCAAACAAGTTCTATTCTAAATAGGTCCGGAACCTCCGCCTTGTTGTTTCTGTTGTTGCATCATAGCACTCATCATTTGGAAATACTCCATTTCCGACCTGGACATTTGAGATTGAGGCTGTCCTCCTCCCCCTCCTCCTCCACCACCACCACCTCCTCCTTCTCCTCCTTCACTAGTATTGTATTGGTTATAGCCATTGTTGGCAGTCATCATATTCATGCTCATTGACGAAGGCATTACATTATTATTAGGATAGTTGTTAGGAGGAGGGACGTACTGTGGCATGCTACTTGCCCCCATCATCAACATTTGTTGAGCCTGTTGCCTAGTCCTTTCAAACATTAACATCTCTTCCGCCTTCTTTCTCTCCGATTCATCCATGGTACTACGAAGGAGCTGCTGCTGTCTCTCAAATACGGGGTCGAATCCTGAACCAGCACCCATTGATCCCTGAAGTCCCATTGATCCTTGAAGCAATGCATGTTGACGTAAGAGAGCTTGCTGGTTGTCAAGACTATTCCCCAAAAGTTGAGCCTCGTCAGCTTCAAGTATCGCCTTCTGATGTCGAATAGCTTCATCCAAATCGACATTACTGGTGGTAGGTACACGCTTTTGAGAATTCGGTAAGTGAATAGCCACGGGCTTGGGTGGGATCATGGTTGGAATGCCACTGGTAGCCGCATCCTCTTGTGCAAGCAAGGAAAGACGATTTCCCTCGTTTTGATCATATGTTGCTCGCCCTCCCATTTTCTGCTGTTGTGCTGCAATCTTCTCCTCATGAAGTAGCTTGTTTTGTTCATGCAGATTATGATCAAATTTCAACGGTGTAGAGGACTGGCACTGCATCTGCATACATAGGAGATGATTGCCACGTTGGAAGAACTGTATATGATTTTGATTTGAGACGAAGTAAACAAAGCAAAGTTAGAGACCAATCTTGGCACATACCAGTAGTAATACATAACCCCATAACATGGAATCATGCTAACTCACCTTGTGGTAATACGCTCCCTGTTCAGCTCCAGTAGTCACCCTAGTGAATCCCCAACGCTTGAGTTTACGGGTGAAGCTGGTGTATTTTGATTGCTTGAAGTACATAGGCATGACTATTAAACATTGTTTAGGTGTGGATGGATTGGATATGATGAGGTATCGTTTTGAATATTGTTTTAGTATTAAGAATGTAAATACATGAATCGAGTTGGAGTTGGGGATTAGAGGGTATATATAGACGTATAAATGAAAAGGTACATATCATGTGCACAAATAACTTACCCTCGGCTGCAAATTTGTTCTTCTTTAATATTGCAAATCCCTTCCCGTGAGGTAGCCACGTGATAACATCTGATACATCTTCATTGGATAGCAATTCCATCAACTGAGGATAGGGTTGTGGTGTTTGATGAGCGAATGGATTTATATAATGCATACCAAAATATACAAAACACACAAACAACATACCTTCTCTGGGAACGGCATAGGTACATCATTACGTACACCCGTCTGAGGAAGATTATGTGTTGTAGGTGCCTTCGTCTGGGGATAGTTATTCATCATCATGGCGGGGTTATAAGCCTGTGGATTGTTTGCCATGTTATTACCATACTGAGCTGCAGCAGTAGGATTGTACATCATATTAGTAGCAGCCTGTTGCATGGCAGGAATTGTTGGTGGGTTTTCGTAAGGAGGCTGCTCATGTGATGTCGCGGCTGGACCAGGTGCAGCAGCGGCGGTGGTATCAGCAGATGCTGGTTGTTTGGTGGGATCATCATCCTTCTTGACTTCATCCTCCTTGCCCTTTTTATCATCATCCTTTGAGGCTGATGCATCTTTAACCTTATCCTCAACGGCATCATCATCAACTTTTTCTTTTGCATCAGCCGCATTTGCTAATATATCTAATACTGAGGCGCTGCCGGCATCATTGGCCTCTCCTCCCTTTTCTTCTTCCTTTGTTGGTTCACTCATTATTATTATTTATCGTTATTAATCCTCGCCGGTTTGATGTCGAAGTTGTTATAATTTGCCGCAGCGCTGTCAATGTGACTTTGTGCTTACAAAAATAGGATTTTCTAGCGACGTGAATTTTCTTAGGGATACCGCAAGGTGGAATTAATACTTACGATTGACCTCTCTCTAGTAGTAATTAGATGCTATTCTTTGTATTCGTATGATTAGTAGATATTTGATAATGATAAGAGAACTTTGGAGACAGTTGTTGTATATATTTTACATGATTGTTATTGTTTACTGTTTGAGTTGGTATATTCCCGTTCTATGGTATCCTCTTCTCCATAATGCCCGCCTAAGACTGCTGACCTCAAGATGAACAGTTATATACATTGCAGTTGGATCTATCGGGATTCGTAAAACAATCAAGATTTTGTCATATTCTTCGTTGTTCTCCGACCTAGAACAGATTCTCTTTCCTGTCATAACATTTCATTTTCATATCTAATTATACATCGATTGTTTGATTCATACTATATATCAATCTTCTCCTTCGGAAGTCAATTCTTGTGCCTCTCTTGATAGTCCCAACTGTTCATATAAACCCTTAATCTTCTCTTCCATTAGCTTCGTACTGAGTTCATATCCGGTTTGAACGGCATCGGTAATTGCATCATTAAGATCATCCATCGATATAACACCTTCCTCTGACTCTGACATGAATAGGAAATTTGGATCTACTTCTATACCTAATGGTTGTTGCTTCCCATCATATGTTGCCTTAACACCACCTCTTCTATTCTCACCTATACTACCTATACCTCCACTACCAACACCTGCTTTACTTTTCCCTATAACTTGCGTCGATGATAATTCGTCCATTAATGCTGCAGTACGCTCGGCTGCTTCTTGTGATCGTCTATGATCTTCCATCATTTTTGCTGTACGGTGCATCATTTCTGCTTCTTTTGCTGATGATGTAAATTCTTTGCTATTATCTGTTTCATCTTCTTTCTTAAATAAACTCTCGAGAGGATTTGCATGTAATACTATCTTATTGCAAGATATAGTTGTGTGTATTCTGTATAAAATTGATCTCGTCGTAGTAGTAAATGCAGAAATAGAAGATACAAACATATTACATACTATCAACAATAGCAATATTACTTCTCGTGTTATCCCCATAATGTGATGTTATTAGCAATTGCTCAAATCTGAGGCGAGTAGTTGTTTGGTATCAATCAACTAAAGAATTCAATTAAAATCAAAATCTCTAGTGTCTTTATATATACGATGATTAGAGATATGTGGTGGTGTTATTGTTATTGTAAGTATGCAAAAGATGACCATAACTCTCACTCTCGCACCTAAGGGGAACCTCATAAGATACCGTAGGTGAAATCAACCCCGCCCCTCACATCATGATCATGGATGTAGGCTTGCTACTATAGTGCTTGTTTGGCATTGTCTACATGTATAACAACTTGATGAACACTCACAGCATGATTGTAGTGCCCCCCATCATACTTTTACAGCCCCATGTTGGCGGACTTCTTGCCTCAGATTGGGATTTCGTGCCGACTTTCAGGCATTGTTTGGCCATCAAGTGGTACCTCAGAGATGTAGGCTTGCTACTATAGTGCTTGTTTGGCATTGTCTACATGTATAACAACTTGATGAACACTCACAGCATGATTGTAGTGCCCTCCATCATACTTTTACAGCCCCATGTTGGTGGACTTCTTGCCTCAGATTGGGACGATTTCGTGCCGACTTTCAGGCATTGTTTGGCCATCAAGTGGTACCTCAGAGATGTAGGCTTGCTACTATAGTGCTTGTTTGGCATGGTCTACATGTATAACAACTTGATGAACACCCAAAGCATGATTGTAGTGCCCCCCATCATACTTTTACAGCCCCATGTTGGCGGACTTCTTGCCTCAGATTGGGATTTCGTGCCGACTTTCAGGCAATGTTTGGC
>Ga0075439_11798_pt1 | contig 19704 bp, 18 predicted proteins | sample MintriSingleCell_FD_74264 | JGI IMG/M metagenome (GOLD analysis project Ga0075439, IMG submission 74264) | Marine eukaryotic communities from Monterey Bay, USA to study complex ecological interactions - Minidiscus trioculatus JGI Plate_4_G5... | ecosystem: Environmental > Aquatic > Marine >... | reverse complement strand
ATGATGATGATGATGATCGTGGCTTTGGTGGGAACAATGGATACACAGCAGGACGTCGTCCACCTCTGTGGTGGAGCAGCAGCAGAAGTTGGTATTCGTATAGTAGTTCTGGCGATTGGGGTGGTGGAGGAGGATTCCGACCCAACAACAACATTTGCAGGCAGTAAGTTATCTATATATGATCATCTTTATGGCTATATCGAAGCATTTGCATTATTTGTATTTGTTAACCCAACTTTTACTTTCAAAACTTTGATCTACAGATTTGGTCGGTCTTCTAATTGCGATCGTGCAGGTTGTCGTTGGCTCAGCAGGTTTAATGAATGTGTAGCAAGGGTTGGTAATGGTAACTATGACGGTGGTGGATGGCGTCCTCCTCAATGTCGTGATATCTGGAGGGAAAGGCGTTGTTTAAATGCACCTGGGTGTGCTTGGACATGTACAGCTCGTTGGAACTATCAAAATGAAGATGTTGAAAGTATTGTAGTGGAAGAGCCCGTGTCAATGATGAAGGAGAAGTCTAGTAACTCGGCCACCGGAAAGATTTCTATTGGTTTGACTTCTATGGTTATGATGTACATGATGATGTTTTGGTCATGAGAAGTTTGTTCAACTTACTTCTTGGCATTATTTTCATTATCCCCTCTTTTGACCACATGATATGAGGAGGTTTATTCATGTGGCTGAAACTGTGATTAACCGATATGAGGGAGATAGTTATAGGAATTAGTAACGTGTTATTAATATTTGGTATTTGTTAATGTACAAATGATGACTGCTGACAATAGCCTCTCTAGATTATATAGCGACTGCAATGCCTTCCTACATAGATCAGAAGGTAAGGTGAAGGCAGCGAGATAAGTCATTAGGATACCGCATTGGAGGTATCCTCGACTTTAGAGTGAAATACTTAGTATGCCGCCAAGGCCGACTATCTTGCCGCCGACAATGTTCATTAGATGCAATAGACACACCACAGCTACAAAGAGCAACGCGTCAGTCAAACAGATGGATATGTTGTTCCTCTCCGTGCGGAGAGGGACAACTAATCGCCAATCCTTAATAATGATGCAACCATTAGTTCATAAACCTCCATCCGACCATAATCATTGCAACTCCATCTACGTTATCTGTTAAATATAATACTCCGTCCTCCTACTATTAGTGTAACTAAGACAACATGGTAGTAGGCAATACGAATGGATCGGGGGATACACCCTCAGGGAATCTAGCCGTGCAATTAACTGGCGATGGTGTCGATACAGAACTACCAACTGAGCAGAAGAACCAGTACTCCATTAATATCGACGAACAGCATACATCGCGTGATTATGTACCTACTCCTCCATCGGCGGATGAAGCATCGGTGGATGAGAGTGTCGTCGTCGAGATTGCAAATGAAACGAATGATAAGGCCGAGGAGGAAGAGGAGGAGGTAGTGTATGATATTGAAGGGAGCGATTGGACGGCCATGAATGAGGTAACATCATCATCATACTCGTGTGGCGGCGGCAGTTCGGCAGCTGCAACTAAAGGAGGAACCAAACAACTTATTCAATTTGATTATGATCTACTCGTTCCACAATCGTCATCAGAGAAGAAACCAATCAATGATATATTGCAAAAGTTTGAAGAACAGTTACTGCAGAGGGTTGGATTAAGATTAGACAAGGCTGGATTGTGTAATAATGTCGAAGAAGTTAGAAAGGTAATGCTACGACGTCATCTAGTTGGTGGAGTAGGATCTTCCTCTTCTTCTCTTGAAGAATTAACATCATTACCTAATGATAAGGTAGCGGAGGATGGTAAGTTGGATATTAGATACAATCATCTGTGTCTTCGCAATTCTGAATATGATATCTCTAACTTCATTATGCTCATCATATTATTATGTGCACACAATCTTCAACATAGCCACATGTACTACCGCACTCACAAACATTGATGGTACATCTTGCTATCCTATCAAAGGCTACATGACAGCGTACTATCGTTCTAACTCCTCTGTCAACAATGAGGTTGAGATGAAAATCCAAGATGCCATTCAACAATCGATGGATTCGTTTTCATTTACTACACCACCATCGGCAGTTAGTGATAGTGCCGGGTCTTTCGACATTGCCGGAGTACACTTTGTAGGTGTACGACAAGAAGGATCGTCTGTCAAAGAGAGTCCCTTGATTGTTTCTGAACAGAGTCAAGCACCTTCTCCCATGTCTGAGCCGGCACTCATTCTTGGTTTAATAGTTGGAGGAGGTGTAATTGTACTTCTCATGACAGTACTTGCTATTCGGTGGTATATCAAGTATTCAAAGGGAGGTAGTAATAACGTTCCTTCTGCCGAGAGTAATGATGTGACAAGTATATCGAAGGATGATGGTCACCTTGTTGATTTGACGCTTGAATACACCTATTCTGGCGAAAGCACAAGTGACGAAGAAGGAAGTGTAGTTCGACGACGATCTCCACGGAATCTTGAAGGAACCATTCTCTTTACCGGAGACAACAAAGCTGTGGTACCTGTTTAAGCTTTAAGGTTGTGTGAGACAGCCTCTTCTTGGAAATGTGTAAATGTTTTATATCTCTTGTAGGAATGTAAACATGATTGATACATAACTCATAGTATTATATGTAGCTGGAGGCATTGTTTTATGTTATACTTAGATATACTCAAGTAGATTAGCTTGAGATATCAATCTGCAGCGATCTGCCTCTCCTCCATACCAGACCTACTGCATGACATACAAGTAGTACTACCCAGAGCTATCGAGGTATCTTATGGCGAAATTACCTCAGAAAGCAGAATTACTCACTTCCCTCCACATGGTTTTGAGGGAATATCCTCAACCAACGCTAGGCAAAGCTGAAACCTTTTAGGACAGATGGTTAGGTATAATATACCGAGGATGTCGACGATAGTAATAATGGATTGAAAAGTTTATTACATTGCAATCCTCCGAACACATGACATGGTGGACAACGACATATACAATAATTAACAACTAACTGTTCTCATTATAAGTCTTCATCTGAATCTGAATCTTCATCAACTGCAAATTTATTATCACTCCTAGCCTTTTTACTTTTTTCATATTTTTCTTCTACAAAGTCTTGTTTCTTTTTCTCTCGTGCTTCCTTGTACCTATCCATATCGATACCCGCATCTCTAAGTTTCTTTAATCTCCAATCATCATTATCTGCTCGTCGTAAGTTTGAAAGGTAATCATATGCGTCCGACCTCCTTGGTACCACAAATACTTCCTTACCATCTTCCAATGTTTCATAATTGTTTCCATCACGAGCATACGATTGAATCTTTGGCCAGTGTCTGTTGAACGCTTCATGCTCTTCATAGACACGTTTGGCTTCCTTGGAAGAAGGTACCTTGCCGGCGATGAGATATCCTTTCTCTTTACACATCTGTTGCCAAAATAGTTGCAACGGGTGCTCCCCCTTCCTATACTTCTCCCTTTTGCGTTCATACAATGCCTTCGTTGCTGCTAAGACTGCCTTGAATCCTGGAGAGTCCTTAATATCATTCAATATCTGATCGCCGATGTTGGACTCGATGGACTTTTTTTGGGTGATGTGTCGTAGGCCTTGAGTTGCAACCTCAGACAAAGTCTTGCATCGTGACTGAAACGATCCGGCAATCTTATTGATAATCTTTTTGTTGGTAAATGTCTCTGGATGTGTCATGGTCTAAGAAAGGAGGCACGTGTTAGACAATGTCTGTCGTCACTGAGCTATACCATCGGAACGGATACCACATATATACTACACAACTCACCTTAAACTCCTTATCTGGACCACTTGCTGTATCTACAAACAAATCTGGATTCTCTTTGCGTAGTTGATTAAATGTATCTTTTCCACCTATCATATCGATAAACTCATCTCGAACTCCACTTGATGCTAGTAGAATCTTGACTCGGCCGCCACTATTCTTGGCCTCTTCTACAGCCATCCTAACCACTTTGGCATATCTTCGACGTACCTCACCAATCCAGTTTGGTCCATATACACTACTCAATGATTTACCATAAGGAAACGATACAGGATTGGTCTCAATCATAACAACATTCCTCATCCAATGCTCAGTACCAAACATCGAACGAAGGATCTCGACTGAACTAGCTATCATACGATCTTCCGAACTGTGCATTGCCTCGGCTGGATGACGATTCTTACCATTATTATTCGCATATACCTTCCCTCCTAATATTGCCTCAAAGGCGTTACGAAGATTATCAGGCATGTACCTTAAAAACACAAACAACAATTGTCTCTCAGGTCCAGTATCTGACTTGTCACGAATATTGAGATTGCAAGAGATTGGGGTTGGGAAAGCTTTCTTCTTTTCACCCGTCGTCTTGTATTTGTAAGATTTCCTTGTTGGTACTTTCGGAAGCCAGCTGAAACAATCTTTTTGTCCTCGTAACAATCTATGACAAATCGGGTCGTACTTCTTCTCCTCCAAGTCCTGCGGTGCATCATTGATATCATGTATTCTTTCCTTGACGAGTCGTCTACATTCATCAGGAGACGAACGTGGAATATCATAAAAGTTATTAGGATGATTCGACTCTGGCTGCTCTTGTTCTTGTGCGATGAAAGCTTCGACTTCTTCAGAAGAGCCAGTATCTAGAGTCTCTAGTACTGTTTCTTCCTCCGCCGCCGCAGCTAGATCATCGGGCTCATGTAAATCAAAATCCTTTTCAGGATCAATATCTTCCTCATCTTCTGAATCCGAATAACTCTCATCATCGTCACTATCGTCTTGGGAGTCACTACCGTCATCCTCCTCTTCGTCGCCCGTACCATCCTCGCCAGTATTGGAATTACTCTCATTTACATCACTCTCTTCTTCCTCGTTGTCACTCTCTTGGGATTCGGGATCGCTCCTATCTTCTTCACTAGAGAATGCATCATCATCTGGTTAATGTATAATACACATACAAGTGTTAGAATTCGATTGTACATAATATAAAATTGTTTCATAAAATACTTGGATATTACTTACCCATAACATTTCCGTCAGTACCATGATATCCTGCTAACTGGGTTGATATTAAATGGTGACTGGATTGTTGTAGTGAGTAGGATTGTTGTACCCATGGAAATGTATATGCACGGAGGGCCTGTTTGCCTGTTAGACCAGCATTAAAATACATCTCTTGGTAATAGGGCTCCATCAATACATCAACGCGATTCCTATTACCAGCAACGAGGAGATCCATTACTTGAAATAATGTATATTCCACACCCCTAAACATACGTAGGATATCATTTGCACTAAGATTATTAACATTAATGTAATGTTGAATCTCGGCAATCTCATCGGCCGAAAGAAACCTTGATAAAGTACGAGGAACGCCGGGTAGTGATCGACGCATTCTCAATCGGAGTATACCGGCTGGCAGTGGAGGTTGCCAATCGGAAGTGCTGGTAATAATGATCTTACTACTTGCAGATGACTGAGATATTAATTGTAATGGATCAGTGGAGAGTTTAGTGGAGAGTTTAGGTAGAGCTTTACCAATTAATTGTTGTTGTTTACTGATTGTTGGTGTTGTTATAACTGGCCGGACATTATACACAGCCATGTTATTATATTCAGGAAAGTTTTGCGGTACATTTTTCATATTACTATCAATATAGTGTAGCAATTCACTCTTACTACTAATTGCAGATCCATGTTTCTCATTCTCCCGTTTATAATATTTTGGTAAAAGTGTAGAAAATGTAATAACTAATGCTGCAAACAACAATAACTTCCACCACCAATTCAACTTGTCATATCGCTGATCATTATTTTGTTCCGCAGGAGGTGGCGGCGGCGGCGGCCCACCATCTCCTCCTCCACTTGGATCACGTGCTAATCTTTTTGACCTTGCTGCCACCATGGTTGGATCTGTTCTTCGCCCACCAGGCACATAATTTAAATCATCCTCAGAATTTGCATCATTTCTGATTGTCCTATCTGTTGCCCCTAGGTGAAGTGAGTCTTCGGAATCAGACTCATAAGACAGTGGATGCCCCGGTTTAGTTAGAGTTGATAACGTAACACGGGCTGCAGCAGTATCAGACCTTGGCGTAGGAGATGGTGTTTTATTTTTAGTAGTAGGAGTAGGAGTTGGAGTTGACATAATTTTATGTAATTATATTAGGTATGAGTATTTATAAATATTGCTCCCCTTAGGATGGAATTACAATAGAGTTTCTGCTGTTATTATAGGGGGGATAAGATGTATTGTTTGTTGTATTAATATCTATATAGTAAGCAGATAACAAAGTTAGTATGTAATGAAATGATATATGCATTATCAATTATTTGACGGGGGATATCTTAGATTGCCCCCTAACGCCCAACAAAAAGTTTGAGTGATCGTTTGGAAACGAGGAAAAGATCAAGCGGAAGCAGTACATCGATTAACCAAATAATACACCACAATAGCAACCATGAGTGTAACAGAAGAAGGCGGTAGTAACAGTAAAGGTGGCACGCGTAAATCACTACGTCTTGGTTCAAAGAAGGTAAATTATTATTATTATATCGATAACAAAACAAATCAACATTTTTCTGTGTCGTGTAAAACAAATATCTAACAATATTGTTGTTGTGTATTATTATTAATGGTTAAACAGTCCGAGAATACTTCTACTAACAGTCCAAGCAAATCGGGTGTTGATAATAAACGTAAACTTGATAGTGGTGGATTAGATATTGATGTAAGTAACAATATGAATTTTGTTCTGCCTTGTATGATTGTGAGATATATATTGTATTGTATTTCTTTTGTATCATATTATTGATAATTATATCTTTGTTATTTATATCAATACCATTTAATATCATTTATAAATATAGGACAATAGTGTTGGTAGTGCCAATGGCGCCACTGGACGTAAGAAAAGGAGTGTAAAAACTGTTCAGTACAGTGATAATTTAGTACGTGTTGGAGGGGTAAGTTTATCAATATCTACTATGTATATGTGTATAATAGATATCAAAACACCATTTCATTAATACATTATTTCATTAATAGGAGATTGCCTCGCCTAGTGTACTAAAGGGAAGGAAGCAGCGTAAGAAGCCGCGTAAGAGTACCGAGAGTGCCGATGCCCCGGCAGTAAAGAAGACGAAAGTGGAAGAGGAGGTTGATGAGTATAATAAGTATGTTAGTAAGCTTTCCCCGAGGCAACAGAAAGCAGAGGTAACGCTTGGTGATGTGAAGAAAAAGGCTCATGAATTGAACAATGCTGAGATGGAGGAAGCACTGGATAATAATGATGATCCAAAAGATCCAACATCCCTTACACAAGCTGCATTAATGGTATTATCTAGTAGCCGTGGATTCTACAAGGGTGTTGATGGGGGTGGTGGACGTAGATTGGCAATAAATCCAAAGGTTTATAAAGATGGCACAGATGTTGAGGGTGCTACTCAAAGTGAACGTATCATTAGTAACCTCAGAAAGTACCTTACCGATCCTAAAAATGGTAAGTTTGGAAGGGAGTATGTTGTGTATGTTGTTGTGTATACAATCAGCTTCTCACCATAATCTTTATCTCTATCTAATTAAACAACAGCATCAGGTGGTTCCTCTGCAGCAGATAGAGCAGCTATGATGTCGGAAAAAGCTGCCAATGGACAAGGAGTCAATGATCGCATTGGAGTTACCGAGAAGCATAAGAAACTCGAAGGAAGCGCCCTCGCTAATATTCTAAAGTCCGTGCATACCAAAGTCAAGGGACATGAAGTAAAGGGCAAGCATTACACAGCGGTCACTGTCTTATCGTCTCCCGAGCCTGAAATCAAAGCGAGCAAGAATCAGAACAGACCTTGTCTACTATTAGATGAAGCTGGAATTTCTGCAACGAATCGAGTCAGCAAGAAGTCAAAAGATACTGAAGAAGTCAAAAAGTTGAAGAATGCGACATCAACACTCAAAGGCAAGCTTTCTACTCACATTGGAATGGCTCAGCATCCTCGTAACAGGAATGGTGGAGGGATCAAGGGCGGTACTGATACACACCCAGGAGATAAACACCCTTGGTACAATATGAAAATGACTTTCTTCTTCAAGGGACAAGCAAGTAAAGTTGGCCAATATCAACAAACAGTAGAAACACCCAGTAAAGACGAAGTAGCCATGTTAGTTGATTTAGCAAAGAAGAAGTAGACAAGTCAGTAAGCATTTGAGAATGATAGTACGTGAGTGATGTGTGTAGTTATGTGTTGTTGTTTGAAATGGCAACACAGATGAGATAGTATAGAATAGAATAGTAAGAATAACTAAGAGAAGAGTCAGAAGAACATCCAATGAATCTTCTGATGAGCTCACTCTTCATTTAACATTTCATGGCACGAGTATCTTTGAAGAAGATGATGATGTGAAATCATCTGAAGTAGAGCAGAATGTGTTTGATGGTAGTTTACCACCATCCGATGAGTCTACCAGTGGTATATTTGACGAGGATACGAATCAGGGAGGAGATGACGTCAACAGCTCGGACTCAATGGCGTTAGATGTGGTTGAGTATCATGATGATGGTGATGATATGTCAGCGTTGGACGATGATAAGTTCTACTACTGCGACGAAGCAACCACTACTGCCATTGATGTATCTCAAGAAGGTGTAGTAGCTGATGACGGGAAGCATCTCATTAAATTCGATTATGATCTACTTGTTACTTCATCAACGGAGAAACCAATCAATGATATACTGCAATTATTCGAGAAGCAGCTGTTAAAGAAGGTAGGATCGAATCTATGCAGTAATACAACACATCAACAAGGAACAAAGGTAATGCTACGTCACCGCCGCCGCCGTCTGGTTGGTGAACAAGGCGCATCATCGTCTCTCACAGAGCTATCATCACTGCCGAATGACAAAGTAGTCGAAGATACGAAATGCTCAACAACAACAAGCAGTAACATCAATATAGCATGTCACCTAATCAATGGATACATGACAGCATACTATGATTCAAATATTTCTACATTAGTTGATGATGATATTGAAAGGCAAATCCTAGATACCATCAAAAGTTCAATGGACTTTTACGTTGACAATGATAATCCTTTTGACTCTGTTGATGATATTGTAGGAGTCAACTATGTAGGCGTACGAGACTCGTCTCTAGAAGAGAGCAATCTAGTCGATAAGTATATGAATGCTGCAACAATGTCATCATCCTCAACATTATCAAAAGGGGAATTAGCTGGTTTGATCATTGGGTGTATCTTAGGTGTATTGATATCGGTAATCATTACAATTTGTTGGTATAATAAACACTCAACAAAGAAGAAGAAGGGAGGAACTCAAGCAACCGATGAGAATGATGAAGGATTAGATAACGAGCACTATCGAGGTAGAAAGTGTGGTAACAATGGAACTGTTAAGGCGGAAGATGAACTTAGCATCATTCCTCCAGTATCATATAATCCCGAACCACCGACAGCTGCCTTCTCCAATACTACTGGATACAGTCAAGAGATGCTGAAAACTAGGGAGGACGACGAAACCTGGCTATCTCATACCTTGGCAACCGAGACATATGAAACCGAAGCAACACAAAAGGCTTCTAACACTACCACTCCTCACTGGCAGCGACAGTATTATGCATCACATCAAGAGACTATTGATGAACGTGATGATGAAGAGGATTCATACTATTGAAAAGTATGACCAAAGTTTTTGTAGACGAAGTAAGTCTTGATTTATTAGAAAGTCAGACTTGCATGTGAACTGGCTCATGAGAAGTAGCTTGTGAGTGAAGTGAGATAGAGATGTGAGCTTGGCCAGAGCGAGATAGAATAGAAACAAGTTGTGTCTATGTTGTTTAAAGTAGTATAGAATTTGATCTTTGATTAGGCATATAATTTATCTCTTCTGACAATTTGACAAACGACTAATTGGCAGTCCGACTTTCGTCTCCTTTGTCGTTTGTGACGATATAGATTTAGACTCTTCGTTCCACTTGGAATCGATATATCATTTACTTGTACACCATCTCCACCAAAAGATGACATTTTAAACCTTAATTTTATATCTCCGTCTTGTCCATAATACAGTACAGTACTACTACACCCGGTAAATCGATCAATCCAGGCTTCAAGTCAATACTGAGTTGTATTAGTTGTTTGAGCCCATCAAATTTGCACCATTCACGGGCCTCTTCTCTAGAATCAGTTCTCGAATAAACACAGTACAGGCCTATTATTCTAGAAGCTATTCTCGAATGCACTCCATACTGATTTCTCTAGTCGTAGTAGGCTGGAATTTATTCACAAATAACTTGAAGGGAAAACGAGGGCTGATAAATCCAGAGCCAAAAAACTTGATTTAACTTTGTAAGGGGGGGTTGTTAGTTGATGGAGAGAGGAGTGTATGCAGTGTTAGTAGCGTAGGATACGGATATGACTGTTTGATTAACGGCAAGATGTAGCGTGAAAGAGGAAAATGGCATGGTCGTAAAGTGGCCATTGCAAATCTACATAATGCTCATAAATTTCACTTTGCGATCATCAATCATCCATCAACATCAATAATCACCCATCAAATATAGTACTATGAAGTTCACCCTTGCTATTATGGCCGTATCGGCCATCTCATCTCCTGTCGTATTAGCGACAAACTTTGTCATCATTGTAAGTATTCATATTGTATTTTATTATCATATCATAAAATCATAACATATATTATCATATCCACTCATTGCAACTATATGTCTCATCGTCGATACTACTAGCAACCAGATGATATGGAATTCTACGAAGACTGGTCTCCACCAGCTCATCTACCATGGGGGAGTAACTACCCTGGAGCCGAGTACCCACTCAATTCAAATCTCCCATGGATTAATAAACTACGTAATGATGGTATGAGTATGTCACAAGCTTATGCGGCATCTGGGACGTCAAGATACTCAACTGTCACAGGTCGTTATGCATCACGAGCATCAAGTGCACGAAGGTCATCGTTTAGGAATGGTGTGAATCCAGTCTCAGCAACGATCCCCAACACAAAGCTCCAAGATCAAAATCGTGTACAGGATGGAGACGATTGTTCTCATTCTAACATTGCTCAAGTCTTTAGTAAGAATAGTTATGTAACCGGCATGGTGGGAAAATGGCATTTAAGTGATACCAATAACAGGTTGACAAGTGAAGTGAAGCAAGAGATTGTATCTTGTGGATTTCAAGATGTTGAGGCGTAAGTATTACGCCAGTTTGTAATGTTTATATCATCTATGTGTTTAGACATATATCATCTTATGCTAATCTTCCACCCATTAACAGAATGTACCCCGACAACATTGGGAACCAAAACTGGGCCAATGGAATTCATCATAACATGGAGTATGTTGCATACAAGGCCGTCGAGTTTATCCAAGCAAATCAAGACAATGATTGGTTCCTTTATGTCAATCCTACCGTACCTCATGGCCCCGGTGTAGAAGAAGCAATGGATGTAGATTGTCGTATTACAACTGATGGTGACTTTACAAGTACTCAGATTTATCAATTAGTGATTGGCAATTATTTGGTAATTATACAAAACACTGTAAAAACTCAATAATGTGGAAGTGTTGTTTGTGAACCATCAAACCGTACTAAAGTGGCAATGTGTATTATGGTAATTGAATACAATTGCATACAACAAGTGAATAACGATACAAACTGTATACGTTGCACCACACTCAAAACTTTACTCAATGAGATGAATAATCCAATGTCCAACTTGCAATCTGACGCAACCTTGTACCAAGTAAGTCTGAAGATTCAACATGAGCTACTGCATTATACTTCTCTGTTGCCACCCGCAACTCATCTCTTCCTTTCTGCTCATTCTTTGCAGCTAGCTTGTTACAAATCCCAATACACTGTGTTGGTTTTAATTTTGTGCCTGAGAGTTCACAAACCTTGTCAAACAAACGATTGTACCCTTCATATCCTGAAAGACGACTCATCTGAGTTGGTAAAACAGAGTTCACACGTCCCCGAAGGGCTGCTTCCATACATATCATTGTTTCTTCGATTAATGCATTCTCTCTGTTGTGAACAGATGATATAATGGCATTAATACCACCACTTATGTTGATCTTGGGCATATTTGCAAGGTAAGCATAAGCATATGCCAATTGATTTTTTGCAAATTTCTCGTCATTTAGCTCAATGAAATCTCTACCATCGTCTAAGCTAGCTCGGGCAACTATCAGATTCAAGACTTGTTCAGACGGAGGAACAACAATTCCCTCTTGTCTAGCGTTGGCATGTAGCTTCTCTGCCTCTTCCTCGGCACAAGAGGGATTATTTAGAACCTTATTCAAGATGATTTCCATCTTCTTTCTATGGGGCGAGTGTGGGTGGTAAAGTGGACCGAACTCGGCAAGTAGTTCATTTCCCTTGGCAATTGCACTTTTGGCATCAAGTGTATCATTGGTGTTGATGAGATCCAATCGACTTCTCATTCCTGGAACTGCATTAGTGACTCTGGTCTGAGCTGCTCTATCATTGTCTGTGATACCTGGCCTCAATCCTTTACAGCAATCGTTGGGTGTTCGTGTTACAGTAATACGTGCCTTCTCTGCCTCGAATTTGGCGAATGCTTGAATAAGTTCATGACTATTCTTACCAAAAGACTTCCAATACACTGTGTCAACTCCAAGACGACCTAGATCGGACTCCATACGTGATGCTTCCTCTGGGATTCGGTTGAGACGATTTAGTTCGGTAGCTGTTACAACTACTCGTTGTTCTGGACGACAAGCACCACGTAAACTGGTGGTGACACTCTTGAGGCCTTGGAAAGCACCCGATTCTAATGTATCTTGTCCTTTCACGCCTTTTGCAACGATCATGACAGGGCACAAGAGAATAGAGTTGTCAGGCATTTCATCCTCCAAGTGTTGAAAGCAGGCAATGTGACGTTTCTGCTGGGAAAGGCAACTTAGTTCCTCTTTTTGTTGAAGTAAATTGATCTCAACAATCTCGATAACGAAATCATCGGGGGAAGTGCGGACCCAGCCAATGATAAGGTACAAGGCACTGTGGGTTGCAATAAGTTGTAACATCAAGGGGTGCATCCGAATATTATCACCCTCACGAGAGGCGGGTAGTATCGACGACAAATGAAGTAACTTCGTCGAGTCAGTCAAATCAGTGTTGTTGAAGATGGCTTCGGCTTTTGTATAGCGTTCTGCCGATAGTGATTTCTTGAGCGTGTCCATCATATCATCACTTGGCCACTTCTTTGATGACGGAGGTGACAACAACAACGGGTTCTTTGCTGCATCGCTGAGCAGAGGAGTTGGAGGCATCTTTCGAGAACCTTCTTCATGTGAAGTCATACTACGAGCCGACGATGACTTAGAATTAGCAGCACGAGAAGCAGATGCTCCCATGGCCATTGAACTAGATTCGTCATCAATGGAAGGTTGCACAGCCTCTGTATCAGTTGAGGTAGACGTATCAGCAACTGGAGGATCAGGACGTGCCGAGTCAAGTACACAGGTGTCTGCCATCATTGCCTTGACTCCCGACCTGATTTTCATCAAGACAGGTTTGACAGCGTGGTTATAAATTACAAGTTGTTCAGCGACGAATCTGTTCAATTCGACATCATCTCGGCAGACTATACCATCCATAGCTAAATATTGCAGCACTTTTTCAATTTCATCATCCATGGAATCATCTAAATCATCAACGATAGCTAAGTGACGCCTCCGCTTGGACCATGGCTTCAAACGGTTCCTAGCAGCAGGAGCAGCAGGAGGTACAGTAGTAACATCAACTTGAGGTCGAGTTGCAACATTAGAGGTAGTAGTAGAAGGTGGCATAGAGACCGCAGCGGGAGGACTAATATCGGCACGTACAGGGTGTTGTTTCTAACGTTAAAAGAATGAAGAAGTGAACGTTGTGTGTTAGTACAAGTGATTGAGACTCGTGTCGGCGGACAAGACAAACGAACCAACCTCTTGACTAGGTGACGAGTCCTCCATCAAAGCACCACCTGTACTGTCGTCCTTGTCAATATCCATCTCCTCATTCGAGACGTCTAGTACAGTCGGATTGTTTGAAGAGCTACGAGGGGAAAACGATACTCTATGAGGAGCAAAGTTGCTGCGAGCTACAGTCGATTCGACGGGTTGCATAGTAGCCTCTGCATTTGCATCAGTTGAGGTACTAGACGTATCAGCAGTGGGAGGACTAGCATCGGCACGTACAGCAACACTAGAATAGACCTCCGAGGAAAATCCACTAGCTTCTTGAGATGAAACAATGGGGCTCCTTTGAGTCTTAAAGACATCAAAAAGTCTGGCCAACGAAATGATTGTGATAGGGACATCCGAAGTAATTCCCTCAATACTTATCTTCTCACGAAATCTTGGGGTATCGCAACTTGTGACAACTAGTCGATTAGTATGACCATCGGCAACTGGAGCATCTACTGATGCAAGAAGAGTTCCTCCTGCAGAGGAGACAACGAGTTGCAGATCATGATGTGGAGGACATGACGATAAGTTAAGAGCCACTGAAGTAATACCAACAGAAACTCCTTGAAGGGTATCACCACTGCCGCCATTAAGTAGACGAAACGAGTCAATAGGAAGAGCCCTTCCAGCATTTGATGATTGTTCAAGCCACTGAGGACAAACAAGAATACCTTTGCTGTTACCAATCATATTCTTTAGCGTCCACTTTACTGGTATAGTTGTGATCACGACTGTAGAAAAGAAGGATGTTAGAAAGAATACATGAAATGTTGGTATAATATAATGAACATACGAGTCAAATCTTACCCATTGCAGTCGCTGTATCTTCGACTGATTCGACTATTGATGCACCAATGTTCCTTGCAAATTCAATATGCTGAGATGTAACATCTATCAATGAAATAGATATGGTAATGGCTTGGGTCGAATCATTTGGAGCAGCAGACAGAGGAAGAGGGTCACTGTTAGACACTTCCATGTCAACATTCTCTTCGGCAGACTCAATTTCCATGTCTTGGGTAGACTCATCCTCATCAACAACTTCCATCTCTTCAGTGGACTTAAGAGGGTACTTCCTCCTGAGCAAATCAAGAGCTTTCTCTTTGTCATTGTTGCTCCATCGTAGCGCGGTGTCAGCTTGTGCCTCGGTCCAACCTTGCTGAGTAATCGAAACAAGAAGAGTAAGGTCTGCTTGTTTAGCATATTCTCGCCTTTCCTTACGATTGGCGTGCGGTGCTCTGTAGTTGACACGCGTCACAGCACGACGAGATCGACTAACGTCGTTATCCATCTTGTTGTGTAGTGGATCGAGACTGAGAGGATGGTAAATAGGTAAGTAAGTTATATTTTTTACTCTCATTTTCATTTACATTTTCATTTTACTCATTTCATTATACACTCGACCATGTTCATGTCAAACAACAATTAAACATGAGTGGTAGAGCTGAACAATCAACAAAGAAGAAAAAGAAGAAGAATGAGGAGTCATCTGTCGCAAAGAAGAAGACACGTTTAGGGCTGAAAGACCTAACAGATAATCCAAAGACACGTGCAGATGCAAAGGTAAAAATTGGTGGTTCAAAGATCCAAACGGTAATTCGGCTAAGGGCATTAGCAATGCAATGAAGCTACTTGATGCATCACTCAAGGGATCTGTTGTGAAGGGCGGATTCGAGGGTCTAGAAGATAATCCAGATACACGTAGGTTTGCATCGGAAGTGATTGCCGAGAATGCATCCGACTGGTTTGGGTACAGAGCATTAAATTGTAAGGTGTACTTCAAAGGTCCTAAAGGCCAAAAGGCTACAAGTATTGCCCAGGCACAAGCACTCTTCAAGGCATCAAAAGCGGACGAAGCTAAGTTGAAAAGTTCATCGTCTGTGGATATGCTTGACAGTTTGCATACAGATATTGTTGACATTGAGAGTTCTATTAAAGATGCACGTCATTCTCTTAGCAAAATCGAGATTGATGCTTCTTCTTCTGCATACAAACGTCTATGTGACCTTATGCAACGCGAGAAAGACAAATTAGCTACAAAGATGGGAGTTGTGATGAAAGTATTAAGTTCAGAAGTAAAGTCGAATAAGCAGGCTCTTGAAATCATTACAACCTTGGACGGTGCATACAGGCAACTACTTTCTTACGATCAAAATAAGATGTTAGGCCCCAAGCAAGAATACGAGTCGGATATCACCTACAACATTAGAAATGATCGGGTAGGTGGCTTCTGCTTTAACAAGGTCGGTGGCATGTCCAAAACATATCACTCATCTCTAAGTAATGACATTCGACTGATGCAATTAAGTTTGCAAACACACTTGCCACAAGAAATCCAAGAAACATCTACTATCAGACATATGGTCCAGAAGGTATCTAATGCAGAGGAAGAGCTTGCTAAAGGAATTGCCACCAAGGACGACATGATAAAATCTAGATACGAGAAGAAGAAGATATCACACGATGAACGCAAGACGTCATACGAAGAAGCAAGTGCTGCATACTATGCCGCAAAGGAGGATGAATCCTACGACAAAGAAAAGCTTCAGACACTAAAGAAAGAAATGATTGATGCATACTACAAATCTGATGTGGGGAAGGAAGAGTTAAGACGTAATAATGGGATTCGATACCAACCGAAGAAGCTGTGCTTAGACGATGCTACCGACATGTTGAATCTGATGGATAGGTTCACTTTCACCTCCTAATGTGGGTTTGAGGACTCTCCTTTTGAAGATTATTGCTATAGAACAAGTCAAGATAACAAGTTAAGCCACAGCATATCTCCCAAACAATCCTTATGAAGTTTACCCCATTTTCTTCATATCTTCTGTCCATCCCAACTCCTATTGTACTATTCTTCCCAAACTTGCTCACACTTGTCCATAATAATCCCATCAAGTATATACTAATTGTATATAACTGCTCATCCAATAGAATCATATCACATATTAATTATTGAATAGATACCACAATTAAAAGATTATGTCTGATTCATCACCCTTGATAGCTAACCAAATACTCAATCCCAAGGTACTAACAACGGCCAACCCTAAAAATGCATATCCAGCTAAATCACCATCATTTATAGCAGCAATAACCCCCTTTCCAGTTACAGCCTCTTGCAATAAAACAACAACGAATGCCATTTGTGCTACACGGCCATTCCAAATTTCAGCATTCTTCTTAAGACCCCATGGTGACCGTCCATTGTTGAAGTTCCATTGACGGCCCTCTGATAGTGCTGTTGTTGATGATATGGATGGGCTAGGTATTGTTTGTTGCAATCGATTAGTATTTGATACTAGTATATTATTTTTTTTCTGTGAAGTGGTTGAAACTACAGAGGAAGATGGTGCAAACGCCGATGCAGTAGCAACAAGGAAAAGTAATGATAGAATTCTATTCATCATAATTAATAGTATATTAGTTTGAGGATCTAAACGGCAGCGGCAATAGAGAAGAGTAGTAAGTCTAATTTTTAGATAGCGAGTTGATAATGTATGTTGCAGCTAATAAATTGTGACGTTGTTTGTGGCGGTATCTACATATCCTGAGATACGCTTCTAGGCTTACATAATACCTAAGTGTGCTCGGCTCAATCAACAGGACAATAACAACAGGACAGATATTAAAGGAGCTCATTGAATGCATTCAGTATTACTTCTCTTTATACATAGTCTTTAGTCATTATAACCACAGTTCTATGCAAAGGTATCTTCAATGATATCCTATCAAAGACATTCATTCTCATTCTTCCTCTATCTACTCAATCTTCTCCCAACATTGTAGCATTGTTTTTCTACCCTCATCAAGTCCTTTTTGTTCATAATAGCTAACTACGGGTAACCATGATGATCTATTTGGAGTTGGTGTGACCTCTTTCCAATGCGGAGTATCCTTTATGCAATATCTTGTCCAATCATTAAAGCATTCGGCATCGGTTGCAACATATACTCTGCCACAAGATACAAGTACACTTTGCATTTCTTTCAGTATTCCGCTTTGAATTACTCTCCAATCATGTTCATTTTCGTTTGGCCAAGGATCTGGGAATGTTATCAAAATTGCATCTATATAATTGGCAGGAAAATGTTTCAATAGTTTAATTCCATCTCCTGGTAGTATTCGTATGTTTTGATATGGTGATGAAGATGTTGATGTTGGAGTTTCACTAGCATTCAATTCTTTCTCTATATTTTGCAATATCGTACCAACTCCTGGTTGATGTATCTCACATCCTAAGAATAAAATATCAGGATGCTGTTTAGCATTTGCCAATAAGTTCAGACCAGATCCGAATCCAATCTCAAGCCATATTTGCTTATACTCTTGTGATGGTAGTGGGCATTCATATTGATACATATCGTTTATCTTTTGAGCATACTTTTCATTGTTATCACTGTTCTGTTTATTGCTTGACACTAAATCATTGATGCCAATATTTGGATGATCATACCTACTACTACTAATGTCAACAATACCAAGAGCTTTATTCCACCAATATCTCTTCCATTTATCCAGCATTATAATACTACTCTGCTGTTGCTGAGCTCCATAATTACTCACCCTACAAAAGTCTATTAATACATCTTTTGATATACAATAACCACAATGTGTCATTCGTTGTATTGCTTGCCTTTGAGCCTTGGTTCCTTTTCTATTTGAGAGCTGTATCCACCACTTGGGTTTTCTACTTATATATTGTTTCTTCCCACTACCACTAGCATTATTGTTGTCGCTGGGGGGTGGTGATGTCATGGTGATGTCATAGTGGTGTTATATTTTGAGGGGGGCAAAAGGGGAAGAGAACCCGTAGCCCTAGATTATTGTTGTTGCTGTCGACCTGTTCTTTGGGAGAGATGGGTGGTAGGTGATCAATATGGGGGAGGTGAAGATAAGAGTTCAATAAGGTAATAAGTGATCGTAGTTCACTGTGATGTCACATCCACTCGCGCCGCGAGACTATGGAGAAGAACCCGTACCCAATGGTAATATTGTTGTTGCTGTCGACCTGTTCTTTGGGAGATGGATGAGGTGATATCGATACGGATTGCGGGGAGGTGAAGAGTTTAAGTAAGTAGTAAAAGTTACCATCACCGGTATGTATCCTAACAAAACGGTCTCTAAAGTAAAAGGTAAGACTTACGAATATTGAGTATAGTATCGTATGTAAGCAAATAGAGATATGCAAACGTAATTGTATTTATTCTTAACGTATATCTTATCCCCAATCTCTTTTTGACTCTGTCTTTACACTTACTTGTCTCCCCCACATTAGTATTAATTATTAGCCTCTCAAGTTCTTTCTTGAGATGGTAGGGATAGCACAAGGCTGATCAACTACCAAGCACCCTCCTGAGTCATCAAAGCCTTTGTTTAGCATACGCTTGAATGCATCTTCAAAATCTTCAAGGAATGCCGCATTGTCGAACTTGTACTCGGCTACAATAGCCATCGTTGCAGCTGCATGAGGGCATTGGACAGGAACGCAGTTTCTACGGCACCTAAACTGACAGCTTGCTTCTCCGGTATCACTGTTGAGAAGACCGCCACCAAGATCACGCACCAAAGCAATATCTGAATTGACCATGACAAAGTGGTCGGGATTGTTACCTCGTTCCCATTCATACCGATCTGGTGATGAAAAGCCATCGGCGCTGTTTGGAATGTGAACTTGGTTCCAGTTTGATGCTTGA
>Ga0075439_11179_pt1 | contig 19713 bp, 11 predicted proteins | sample MintriSingleCell_FD_74264 | JGI IMG/M metagenome (GOLD analysis project Ga0075439, IMG submission 74264) | Marine eukaryotic communities from Monterey Bay, USA to study complex ecological interactions - Minidiscus trioculatus JGI Plate_4_G5... | ecosystem: Environmental > Aquatic > Marine >... | reverse complement strand
CGTGTCAGACCACGGTTAGGATCACGTCAATCATCCAAAACATCCAACAGGTCAGGTGACGAACTACTAAAATCATCAATCACACGTCCAGGTATACAACGACGACGTTCCGTCGGTAGTATGTCAAGTAATTCACGTCGTGCATCATTAGATGAAGATGGTAATCCATTACCACTGGAATTAATGGATGTTGAATCACTCAAGGCCAAACGATCATTAGTACATATGAATCAACATAAACATATTCGACGATTGAAAATGTCAGTTGAGAATCAAACATTTATACCACCGAAATCCAAACATTCCAGTATATTCAATAAAGTGGCACATAAAATGTCAATGCAGATTGTGAATTTAACATTATGGACATACCAGGCGTCATTTCTACCGGTGATGTTATTCTTTCTGGCATTTTATATTGTTAATATATTCATTTGGGCAGCGGTATTAGATGCAGTTGATGTGGCTAGTGGTGGACAATGTATATTTGATGATGCTGATCAAATGTTAACGAGGAGGGATAGATATGAGTATGTATTTGAATTGTCTTGGGCGACATTTACTACTGTTGGGTATGGTACTGTTAGTCCGAGTGGTGAGGCGACGGGGTGTTATGCTATACGATTTACTTGTGCCTTTGTTGCTTTTATTGGTATCCTATTTGCTTCGGTAAGTTTATAGATGAGGGTGTGTGGTGTTTGTATGTGTACGTGTTCCTGTCTCAACCCCATTCCTCCACACTACAGCAAACTGCGGCAATCATGTACTCCAAGTTAATGAGAATGCTTGCCAAGGCACATGTTACATTCAGTTCAACATTGTGTGTCCAGTACGGCAAGGGTAATGAGGGTAGTACTGTACGACATGGCCAATTGAACTTCCGTGCTTCAGTTGCAACACCTGCCATGTTGGGTGGTAAAAGTATTGAAGATTTGATGAATGAAGATGATGATAATGACGACGAACAAGAAGTGTCAGGAGGGTCGGATGATGGTTTCCCCGTCATTGAATTCCGTATGATTAACGACCGTGCCAATCACGAGGGGAGCGAGATATGGGATGCACAGATTAGTGCCATTGTTCAATTGAACAAGGAACAGAATATTAACTCTCCATCGTCGGCATCAAGGATAACGAACAGCTATACCCTCAAGGATAAGGCCACGGGAGGAGAGTCACTACAGCACAATCTTGATAAGAAGGTATTCTACCCTCTTACATTATCTCCCGATTCACATCCTCATTTTAGTAGGATTTGGTACGCTCGTCATACACTTAATGCCGAGTCACCGCTGTTGAAACGAGAGATTAGGGATATGATTGTGAATAATGGAGGCAAGTGGGACAAAGACTTGAATTGCTGGGAAGAGATTCGTGAATGTCTAAATGAATTCTGCTCACTTCGAGTGACAATTAAGGGTACATCGGCCGTATCAGCGAGTGACGTATATGGCGAGTATGTATATGAGTTTGAGGATGTCTGTGTGGGTTGGAGATTTGCCAATATGGTATATGAAAAGCCACCCAAGAGTTGCATGGGCTTTGGCAATAAGGATGGAGAAACAAGAACAAAGATAGACACGGCACTACTTCATGACATTGTACCGCAGCCTGGTGGGGATCACGAACCTCTTCATGAAACAAGTGGAGCTGGAATAAAGAATTGGTTCAGTAGTAGAGGGATACAATAATAGGAATATATAGCGTGATTTATTTATTAGATAGTTATTACTACTTACTAAATAGACAATGTCTTATGTACCCATGACTATGACAGTAAGTGTTGCAGTGTCACAAGCCGGTACACTATCACACGCCTCATAAACACAAGTATCAAAACCCGTAAACCCTGGATTGGGAAAGTATACCACTTCCAGTAAATCAATTGAGATAGAACAATCACCATTTAATGCTTGAGATGTGATACTGTTGATACTTAGTGTCTGTCCAGCTGTTGGGGTATCATTATCTAAGACCGATACAAATATCATATTATCTTCACTGGTAGAAAGATTGGCACTATCAGGACTTGCCACGGGAAGAGAAGGAGATCTAGTGGGTGATAAAGTTGATACTTGATTGTTACCAATGTTTATCTGTACCACAGCTGTATCACAGTTTTCTTTATCATCACAAGTCTCATATGTACATTGATCACTACCCACAAATGTTGTATTGTTTGGAAAGTACACTACCTCTAATAGGTTAAAGCTGATTGAACATTGACCATTGGTCGGTTGAGATGTAATGGCACGAACTATTAGATTTGATCCGGAATCATTTTCTAAGACAGCAACGAATGCTTCAGTTGTACCTTGAGTTAGATTGATGATGTCATCTACGGCCACAACCGATGCTGATGATAGAAGTAGTACCCCTTCTGTTGGAAAGGGAGTTTGTGGACGGGGAGAAACTGTTGGTTCAATTGGTTCTGTTGGAAAAGGAGTTTGTGGTGGGTATGCAGGGAAAGGAGTCTGTGGACGAGGAGTCTGTGGTGGGTATGTTGTAGGCTCTTGTGTAACGTTGGTCAATGTTGATGAGCCAGGAACAAATGGAATTGAGAATGAAGTTATCTCTCCATTTTCAAATTCTCCTCCTTGCACTATCAAGTTCCCATTTGATGTCACATTGTAATGACCTGGAGAAAATATCCCATCTCCTGCACTATCGTATATTGTAAACTGGTATGTCTGCTCTCCCTCAAGGCACATGGACTCTTTTTGAAGCTGGGTTGCATCATCAGATGTGCCATTGAATGAATTCAACACAATATAATCCCCAGAGTCGTTCATCTTCTGTAGTTGCCACGATGTTTCTTCTGGATAGTCGTCAAAGACTACTGCAATATCAACCCAATAGCATGTGTTTGTAGGTGAGAATGATACAGATGGTGATAGTGAGGGCATGTATCTGTAGGTGGGAGCCGAAGATACAGTAGGATGAGAGCTTGGTGATGTTGAGGGCTCCATACTTGGAGCGATTGCATATGGCATGGAGAAGTATGTTGATTCCTGGAAGTCACATCGACCAACTACACGTCCTATTTCCTCGAAGACGTTCTGACCTTCAATTGTTGTCCCATCTAATGTTGTAATGATGTAATCCCCTTCTTTAAAGTCACAATCTCCAAGCCTTGGATTAACAGAACCGTGGATAATAAACTCATACTTGCCCTCTTGTAGACAAGTCCATTCCTTGTCACCGGCTGTATATGAATGTGACTTTACCTCCTCTTTGTCATCACTGTCATCAACTACTCTATACAGTCCCCAGCTATCATCCATTGCCACTCCTGGATCAATTGCCACTTCGATCCAGTAACATGTCACAGTAGGAGATGATGTTGATGATGGCAAAATAGATGGCACTTGACTCATACTCGGGAGAAATGATGGAGATGTACTCGGAGCTCTAGATACGGATGGTGTCTGAGTAGGCATCTCTTGTACACAGTCTTGAATATGGAAGGAGTATATCTCGTCAGCTCCAGACTCGTCAGAGTTCGTGGCGATTATATTCCGACCAGAAAGTTGATAGTGGTCAAATGACTGAGCCAATGTAATACTCTCCACCCAATCACCATCTTGTAATGAGTAGATGTATGTCTGATTGTCCCCGCCCACCACCAAGATATCATTGTCTATTGCTAATGAGTTGTCGGATGGACCAGTAATGTTGATGTTGAGCTGTTGGTGAAAAGTAAATGTTTGATTCGTCTCATCTCGGTGATATATAAAGATACCATCGTGTGTATATTGCTTTCGAAATACGAGATAGTCTTTGCTCAGCTCCAACGATGAAACGAGACTGAAGTCATGACGCTCACAAGAAATGGCCCTTGGTAGTTTATTTACATATGAACTTGTGTAATTGGTACCATCACTGCTAAAGCACTGTCTTTCTATATAGCCATCACCTGTGACTATTGGATCTTGAATAGCGATAGCCTCATTCAGATCCATGTCATACTTGTACAGTTGTAGTTTATGAAAACCCTCATCAGTCGAGTTACGCAGGACAATAATATCCCCGGCAATGGAACAGGACTTGTATCCACGGTCAAAACCAATTGCAAATGATTTAGATTGCACCCATTTGTCACCACTTCGATGGAAAAGATGTGCTCTACGCTTCTTATTGTACCAATTGTTATCTACCACACTGGCTAGATCTCCATCAATATCAATACTACCCCCAATTCTTGTTGTATTGCGAATGAAAGGATTTTCTACTCTATCCCATCCCCCAAATAGATTCTTCTTGTATACATGTACATCACCAGCCCCATCATTGGCATATGGAAATCCAACTAATACTGTTTCCTCTGACATTGCCAGTGAATATGAACTACCCATATCGTCTACACGAAAAGGAGCACTAACTCTTTGCCATTCATCGTCATTATCCAATGAATAAAATGTAACATACACTGGACCATCATACGAGCTACATGAAATACTTCTACAATACTTAGTATCTTTTGCTACTACCACCATATTTCTTCCATCAACAGCGACCTTAACATCTCGCGGGTCGACCAAAAGGTGATTCTGTAAATCAATTTTCTGCATATTTGATGTCATGATTTGGTTAACACATTTAGAAGGTGCTGATGATGGTGCCAAACTTGTCGAAGGAGCAGGAGATATTGATGGATATGACTCAATTGAGAGAATGACATTACCACTGTCAGTTGGTTGTGATTGTCTACCAAAGAATGTCCCAACTCCAATAGAAATAGCCAATACACACGCTGCAAAGAGGAGAAGGAAACCCACGAACCGCTTCCTCTTCCACCAAGGCAGCCACGGTTCAGCATCAAACACAATACCATCCTCACTTTCCTCAACAAGGAATGCCTCTGGTATTATTGGTATGGAATCACTTCGTTCTTGTTCAAGAGCAGTTGGCATCGTCTCATTGTGTGCTCTGTTTACAATAGCAGTGGATTGATAAGTATCTCTGTCCTCCTCAACAAGAGATGATGAATCCTCGTCTTTAGTAATTGTATACTCTACTGCATCCTCACCTCCAACAATACCCCTGACTCTGTCAGTATTGTCTCTTCTACTCCTTAAGGTTGACGGAGTTGTAAGTGTAGTATATTGTTCTGTATCACTTTCTAAATCATCACTAGTTGGGATTGCTAATGAATCTCTCCCTCTTATTTCATCTCTGCCACTTTGAGGATTGAGATGCCGACACTTAATCTTTGCATCTTCTTCTATAGCTAAATTTGACATATTGAATGGAACAGGAGCATCTTCTTCTTTATCATTAATTGTATCAATCCTTGTTGTTTCCTGTGCAATCTTTCTCTTTATATCACTATCATCAAATGCCGTAGCGGGAAGAGAGGGAGCAGTAGAATCTTCAATTTGTTCGATCTTTCCTTGCATCGTCTTGCTTTTTGCTGCCATGGATGAGGAGTCTGGTATAGAATCCAACGCTGCAATTGGAGGAAGAGGAGCAATATTATCATCGTGTATTTGCACTAGGCCACTAGAAGGTTGAGATTGGGTATACCCCTGCTCGGTTTCATTATGACCATATGATGTGTTTTGCAAATGATTTGCAATTATTGTTGATTGGTCGGTATCTTCTGGCGGCGGCGGCAAGGTATGAGATACATTACCACCGTAATGAGTAGCAGATGTAGCACCAATAGGAGAAGATATAGACGATTCTATACTTGCTTCACTGTTGTTAATAGTATCGATATTGTCAGATGTAGTATCATTGTTCTCAACATTCGACGATAAAGTCGGAATACCCTCTTCTATATCTTTTTGAACAGGCATTTTGAGATTATTATTAGACGATAATGATAGTATAATGTTGTTCTATGGTATGTAGTGCATTATGATGAGCATCTACAGCAACGATACTCTACTTGCTCACCTCCTCCATCTTGATATATCTAATACAGGGGTTCATATCAAAAATGGGGTGAAACGCCAGACAGACGATCTAGAATTTTCAAAATCAACTTGGCAAGAATTTGCCCTACATTTTTTGACGATAAATCCTCCGACTTTGATATGAGTGTATCCATTGCAATAACCTCTAATAATCGCCGCCGATAAAGCCGCCGACGCTCTAGATGTACTATCGACGATGCCGAACACGATGGTGCAAAGAACGCCCGCATCGTGTACCCGAATCATCGTCTATCGTCGCCGACAACTAGTAGACGATGCATGATGATGATGAAAATTGCAAAAGGATACCGTCGTCGATACTGTTGAATATGTTATTATAGATATAGCCATAATCAATAATATTCATAAAGCGTTATTATTTTAAATGAAGTACAATAATAGATTGGCCTTCTTTTATTCGTCGCCATTTTTGTCGACCATATAAGAGAAATATAGGCGATATTGCAAAGACGGAGAATTTATCATCAAGTTTTGTGCGAGCTAGCTAGAGAGATTTTCTTTCCAAGATGAGGAGCTCAAAAGTTCAATTTTGTATGAGCGGTCTGTCTGGCGTTTCACCCCATTTTTTATATGAACCCCTGATCTAATATCTTGGCACATCTTGTGTTTCGATCATTCCGTTCAAAAAAGGATACCATATCCTTTCTTTTGCATGAAAGTTACTTGGGTCGCCCAAGACCATCCTACTTTGAGCCACGATAGATCGAGCCACTAAATTCACCTCTTCGTTCATCTACTATTATCAATAGACGGCTGGCATAGATAGAACTAACGTGTACTTAAATTAACCTAATATGAAAACACATACTGAACAAAACACATCCTCTCAAGTCTCTAAAGACTTCTTTTTCGCCTTCTCATAGACGGCAGTTTCTTATTGAGCTTTCCGGGCAAACTCTTCACCTTGCTTAGCTTCCTCGATATACTACTATTGCTACTAGTACTGTTTACACTCTGGTCATCATCGGAATAATCTGATGTTGTATGGTGCGAAACTCGAGAAGAAGGCCGATCCGATAAGGATAAGAGGGGAGTCATAACATCACCACCCTCTTCGTCATCACTATCGGCATGTTTTCCATTCATCATTGTTGATTCGAAGCCCTCATCACCCATATCGGGATGACTATGTATCATAACATCTCCAACTTTTACTTTCTCCTGTGCAAGTTGTATACACCTTAGGGTGACGAATGACTTTGCCATACTATTACCACTCCGTAGTTCCAATTCCAATAATCGTTTCCGTAGCAACTTTTCTAATGAGAACTTTGCACTACCAAGACAATCATCTCTACCAGTACTATTCTTATCATATACATCTACTGAAATAAGATGTCTTGCGGGCTCTGCAATGTTATGAAAGTCTCGAGACTCATTCCAAGTTGGCATTGTATCATCCTTGATCATGGCTGTTTGCCATGAGGGTGCACGTTGTTCTTGTTGATTTGCGTCGTTGAACTTTACTAACTTGATAATACAATATAGATCTGGAACATCATCTTTCTTACCAAACCGTCTCTTCTTTATACTAAAGCCTCGTCCCCTAACGGCAGTGACACGAATCGTCACACCGTCTTCATACACTGAACTGTACATTGAACCATGATTCTCGGTTCCGAATGGATCTGCTTGAGGGGCCTCGACTCTGCTTTTGTTTGTGGCAGCCGCCCACTCCAACCTGGCATCTTCTGATTGCATACCACTCAAGATTACTCGAAATTCCAACTTTGCCCCCTTGTCACCTATTGGATGTGTCTGTGTAATTGTATGCCGGTACGCCCTGAGCAATTCGTCGTGGGTAACAACCATCTTTCCAAGTGTGCCGTGACCGGGGGTGCCGTTCGCTCCGTCAGAATCAATCAACGTAAATGTAATATCATTCTTATTGTCAGAACAGTGACTACCCCTCCTCACTAGGGATGTAGTTGTCTTTGCCACAGTTGCACCGGCGGTTACCAACGATGACCCTGCCGTTGTTGCCAAGGATGCACAATGACTTCCTGCCGTCGTTGCTAAGGATGTACTCATGGCTAGGATGGATCCTCGCTTCATGCCATTAGATGACTTCTTGCTGGGAGGAGATGTAGGGGTAGAACCACCAAAGGCGGCCGCGGCTGCAGCTACTGCATCTTCCTCCTCTTCCTTCTCTTCCTTTGACTTCTTATCCTGTCGTAACATAGCAGCACTTAAGGGAATGTGGAATACCATGTCATACATTGGATTGAGTGCATCGAGACCGGGGTAATCAGTCACGGTACCAGTATAGAATGTCTTCTTATGCTCACCCTCTCCGTATCTGACCTTGATGTACGTGGCCGCATCCTCCTTGGGGATTGGGATATCAAATGCCTTGGTCACAATAACCGTGGCCAATCCACACAACTCGTTCTTACCCTCATACTTCTCCGACCCCAATCCATCGGGAAACGAGTGTAATTGTTCTGATAAATGAAACAACTCAGCTGATACTGTAATGTAACATCCCGTCTTCTCTCTGTTCAATTCCAACTCAACCTCGCACATCCCATCGTTTGATTCCTTAAACAGGTCACGAACTCGTACCTCAAACTTTCCCAAGAAATCATCTGGATCGATTGGTGTCTTATCCTCGTCAAACACTTCCACATATACCTTTTGATCCATATCATACAATATAAAGTCACACCATTCATCCTCCCAACATGGTTCGAGATTATCATACTGTGTACTTGTTCGGAATGGTGGTCGGAAGGCGTTACTCCCACCCAATGATATGACACAGTATGTATCAGGTATATCATTCAACAACATCTTCTTGAGAATAGTAAATCCCCGTCCAGATACAGCTTTTAACCGTACCATCCCAACAGGTGGCTGATACGTATCAAGATAATCATAACTACCTAAATCCATGGGCATAACCATCCTATTCGGTAAAACCAACATACTAGCCATGGAACTCTGTACAACCTGTAATATAGCACTTTCCACAAATCCAGCCTTACTCGTTAAACTTTTCATTGCACCACTAAAATCTAAATCAATTTCGGGTGGATTTGTAAAACCATATTGTATTGCCGATATTACGGGTAGTTCTGTTGTTAATGGACTTAGTAGGATGTGCATCCGACCTTTTAACTTGATTGATTTGACACCAAATGTAACCTTGGCGGATTTAGTTAGTGTGGCTTGTAACATTATATCACAATTACCATCCCATACTACATCCACGTCAATCTGTATCCCTGAGAATGGGGTGTTTAGAACAATGAACACAAGATGTGAGCATATAAGATGTGAATCAAAAGGGACACCCAAAAACCCGAACAAACACACAAACAACACACAACAAAACAATTATAACGTACCAGCCTGTTTATTATCCCTATTCTTAATATCAGTAATACCATCACCATCAACATCGACCAATCCAGCCAAGTCTACACGATGGATAAACATATTTTTCGTTTCTATTGGCACATCTCCCAAATCTAACTTCACAAAGTGCAATGGCACTTTTAAATCTTTTAATGTCGGTTCCAATGTTTCTTTTATGGAGTTTGATATGGCAATATTAACATGATTCCACATTTGGGAGAATATGGCTGTTAGGAAATTTCCTGAGGCTGGTACTCCGTTTTGTATATTGGCTAATGACGCTGCTAGTGATGTTGATAGGTTGGATCGTTCAGAATTGTCAAGTAAAAGAGAGTTACGACCTTTGGACTTCATTTCATTTGCAAATGGATCATTATTATCTTGATCTTGTGGTTGTGCTATTTGTTTCGATGACTTCTTCTTAATTAGCTTCTTATTATCATTCTCTTTCTTCTTTTTTGATTTACATTTTTCAACTTGACAATATAGATAATAATTGTAGGCTGCCATTGCTATACATGTTAGGAGTATTGTTGTTGCTACTAATTTAATATCTCGTATGAAGGATGATAATATATAACTACCTTCATTGTTACCATCGTATGGAAGGTAGCATATTTTTTGGTCATTAATTATTGTACAGTTCTCCATTTTGTGATATTATGTTTCGGTTGTGATATTAGTGCTGATATATCTTACTCTTATTAGAGATTAATGTATATAATATGGTGCCTATTCGAATATAGAGAATAGGGTGGGTCATTGTAAGTACATTATCTCATATTGCAAATGCGCACACAATCAGATACTACTCAGAGAGCCGCCACAAGGCCGCCACGAAGAAGCACGCCGCCGAGCTCGAATATGATCATATGGAAATGCTTACAATTCTGATCAGAGTAGCAGTGATATGAATCGTTCATATATACCATATACCCAACCAAACACACCAATGACCACGAGAACAAGCCCCAAGCGAAGAAGAGATACTTTGTTGGTACGATCGATAAAACAACCTAAGTACTAATGTTGTACTTACATAAATCTTTCACACCACCACCGCAAGCATAAACAGTATATCAATATATTGAAGCCAACTCAGTTGAAAACAAAGAAGTGGCAATAGGGGCTCAACTTTTGACGACAACGCCTCTCACAAAAATATCTTTGTGAATAAATGGCGATACACTGGTATCTTGGTCTTAGCAAGACATGGCAAGATGTTCTTACTGCATGCTTATTGCAATGATGGAAGCCACTCTAGTTGAGCGGCCTCTACCATAATTATTAGCTGAAGATTACAGTAGGCGTCATTAGAATTTATATGAAATAGTCTCAAAATGCCTGTTCAAAAAGATATAGAAGAGGGGATTGTGAATTCATCTCCATTGTCGAATGAAGAGAACACCTATACATCCAATACTATTAACAACAATGAGGCAAGTACACAATCGCCTATGTTATCTTTTCCTACTGGTACTACATCTACTACTTCGAATGATGGTAATGTATCTCATACCATACCGCCGCAAGAAGATACCGACCAATCAACAATAATTGCAAATCATTTGCAAAACACATCATATGGTCATAATGGAAGTGGTGAGCAGGAGTATACACAAACTTCTGTTGGTTTAGTACAAGTACAGGGTGATAATCACGCCCCCCTACCTCCAATTGCAGCGTTGGAATCTATAACAGATTCGTCGGGTATTGCAGTAGGAAAGAAGATGCAAGGAAAGATTGAACAAATCAAAGATTCTACTGCTCCCTCCCTTCCCACTACGGCATTCGATGATAGTGATATCAAGAGAAAGATTGCATTAGAAACAAGGATTGATATTAACAATGATAAGGAAGATGCTCCGGTTCCATTCAATGTAGCAGATTTAGATATAGAGGAAGATGCAAAGATAAAGAGTCGGCAGCTTAATCCTCAATCTCAAAATAGAGATGAAAGAGGGAGAGATTCTATTGCAATCCCAACTAGTGATGATTTAGAGAGTGATACAGGATTATATACTACGATTACAGCCCCATCTTCTTTGAGGGATAGAGATGGTGGTGGAGTTAGGGGTATAGTGGGGAGTGAGGCGGCGGTAGAGAATACCAATTCGTCATCCCATGTTGAGGGTGGGGGTAATAATGCTAATCAAACATCAGAAGTTGCTGTGGATAGAGCCGGTAATGGAATGACAACTACCCTTGAACAAGGTCAGAGTGAATCTATTCCTATAATACCCGAGGCATTCCTTGTTGAGGAGGAGAGTGAGGATGGTATAGTCTTTAATGCTGAGCCGTGGCTGCCTTGGTGGAAAAGGAAACGATTTGTGGGATTTCTTCTCCTCTTTGCTGCCATTGTATTGGCAATTTCTATTGGGGTTGGGACTCATGTTGGCAGTAGGAATACTAATGTCCTTGCCGCTGAACTGACACCGACAATATCACCTGCCCCATCTTTAAGTGCAGCACCCTCCTCTTCACCGTCAGAATGTGCATTAACAGTATCTACCAATGTACAGAAGTTAGATATGCAAGTAGATAAACCATTCGAGACAAGGAGTGCATTTAATTTGTACTATGTGAGGAATTTTCATACCTAGATGTACCCGGTCCTACAATCAAATCAAGATTGATAGTATCAACATTAAACAATAATGAAGATGTTATTGAGGAATGTTTACAAATTGGTATTAACAAGTATATACTTGATATATCAGATAATATGAATGATAATGAATTAGATGATAGGTTGATGATTTTGAAGAAGGTTGTTGAAGAGGAGGGGAAGGATTTTATATTGACTGACGTATGATTGAGGTGCATCTATAAGTAGTCTATCTTCTAGAATCCTGAGAAGAGAATGCTAAATCATAGAGTGTTTAAAGATAATAAGAAGCCATTCCTTTTACACTAACTATACTATACTCTACACTATACAACACATATACGTCTTAATCATACACTAACACACTAACACATTATCTATTTGCACACACAACAATTCTCATTAGGAGTCATCCCAACATCTCCATCATTACCATACGCTCCACACCATGCTTCATTTTCAGCAAGTGCATACAATTCACATCCGCCATTATACATGTCTAAATAGTTTGGTGTATCGATACACTCTTCTTCTTGTTTAGGATAGAAGTAGTAGTTGCTGCTACTGGAAGAGTAGGACTAGTAGTTGACTAGATGAAACAGAGAAGGAAATAGCATCAGTAAAAAGAAAAGGATTGTCCACCTGCACGAAATAATAAGAAGATACACCACAACTTACGACTTGTGGAGATTGGCAATCCGAAGCACAAAAGGGTCCTTGTTGAGTTTCTTTGGGTGTATCTTTATATGTACAGCCAGAGTAAGTGAAGATATCAGCAGCTTCTGTGTATGGAAAGTTATCTTGCCATGAACATAGATCTTGGTTAAATGACCATGCAGCCAAGAACATACGCCACATTGAAATAACACTTGAGATGTCAAAGTTCAAAACACCTTGTCCATTGAATGATGATGCACCAGCGAACATACGGTTCATATTAGTAACGTTCGAGGTATCAAAGTTTGACAAGTCTCGATTAAAGTCTGTTGCACCATCGAACATGCCCCACATAGTTGTAACACTTGAGGTATCGAAGTTTGATAGATCTTGATTGAACGCTTTGGCATTATAGATCATGCCACCCATATCAGTAACACTTGAGGTATCAAAGTTTGATAAGTCTTGATTAAATGCTTTGGCATCATAGAACATTGACTCCATATTAGTGACGCTTGAAGTATCAAAGTTTGATAGGTCGCCATTGAAGGCTGTGGCTCCAGAGAACATGGAATTCATATCAATAACACTCGAAGTATCCCATAACAAGTCTTTGTTGAATAATGATGCACCCTCAAACATCGACTCCATATTTGTAACACTTGAGGTATCAAAGTTTGATATGTCTTGATTGAATGATATTGCACGAGCAAACATCCAACTCATACTAGTAACACTCGAGGTATCAAAATTTGACACATCTCCATTGAAGGAACTGGCGCCATAGAACATACGCTCGAGGTGCTCCACCCATTGATATCTTCGTTAAATGTAGCCATATCAAAAAACAAGTATGCCATGGACTTGACATTTCCAACACACCACGAGTTCATCGGCCAACCGTAGGTTTGAGCAATATCACATTCTTTATTATTGGCACAGTCTTGATCAACATATGCACGAACTGCATTGTAAAGAACCCCATCTCTGCCACCGTCATCCGCACCAAAACAAGTTGAAGAAGTTGGAGTATCATAATCAGATTGAATCTGTCGTACGCTACCAACACTAGTAATATCATCGTAAAAGTTACTTGAACTTTATAACCATGCAATATATGCATTTTGATTAACATCTTGTGCGTAGGGATCAGTGGCAACATATAAATCGTCATATAATGTAGGGTCGGATGTTGTATATGTTGATGTTTGATTGTATATTACTTGTACATACTCTGCTGTTTGAGGATCTTGCTGGAGATATCTTTCCCCAATTTCTTTATCCTTATCAGAACTAACAACATCCACCACTACTAAATCAATGTTAACATCCCATACATCATCCTTATTTACAACATCCCATACACCCTTATTTACATCCCCTTCTTCTTTTAGTACTCCGCCACAACCATTGAAATAACATTCAATATCTAGTGCAGTAATTTCACTCCAAGAGTTCGTATCTTCTATTGATGATATACCATATATAGTCATTGATAAGTTGTTTAATTCGGAATTTGATATAGCTGTAGTACTACTATCTGGCGGCGGACGAGCTGTTAACGACGACGAGTTAGATATTGGAGAAGATGATGGGTCTACTAATCCGATCTCATCTACAGCTGAATTGTTGTTGTTAGATTGTGATAGAGAAACTCCGAGGGCAATTGCTACCACCGCAACAATAATAATAACCGCTGAAAGTATAATAATTGTACGTCTTTGTTTCCACCATGGTATTGCAGATGACGGTGGCTGGTTTGCAATACTAACATCATGTCGAGTATCAGCCTCCTCATTTGAAATCCCCTCTTCGACATTAACGACACCAACGTCATCTGTTTTTTGGTTTGTCATGATAATAATTTACTAATATAACAATAGTTGATTAAACTATATTATGGGCTTTACAAGTAGTTGGATAATAATACCTAGAGGCATTAGACAACTGTCTTGCAACATCTTGCTTTTCTCATTCTCAAAGCGGCGGGCGGCGGCTGAAAAATAAAAGGATACTCTAAAAGGATACCGTATCTCTAAGCATGAAAGTTGCTAGGGACTACCAAGACCATGCCATTTAGCTTATTTTATATGATCTACACAGCAACAACACATATATATATGTCTTAATCATACACTATCACATATCTATTTGCACACACAACAATTCTCATTTGGTGTATTCCCTACATCGCCATCATTACCATACGCTCCACACCATGCTTCATTTCCGGGAAGTGCATAATCTTCACACGAACCACCATACATGTCTAGAAAGTTTAATGTATCGATGCATTCTTCTTCTTCTTGTTTTTGAGAATCTGAAGTAGCAGTTGCTGCTGCTGGAAGAGTAGAACTAGTAGTTGACTAGATAAAAGAGAAGAGGAAAGCATCAGTGACAGTGAAAAAAGATATTGATACATGTGAATGAAGGAGAAGAAGATAGTTGCAACTTACTTCTTGTAAAGACTGACAATCAGAAGCACAAAAGGGCCCTTTCTGAGAATTTTGAGGTGTATCTTGATATGTGCAGCCAGAGTTTAAGAAGATATCATCAGCGTTGGTGTATGGAAAGCTATCTCGCCACGAGCATAGATCACTGTTGAATGAGGTTGCCTCCCTGAACATCCAACTCATATCAGTAACTTTTGAGGTATCAAAGCTCGATATGTCCCTATTAAAGGACCTGGCAAAACTGAACATACCTCCCATTGAATATACTCCTGAGGTATTGAAGTTTGACACATCTCCATTAAATGACTCGGCATAATGGAACATCAACCCCATATTAGTAACGCTCGAAGTGTTTAAGTTTGATAAGTCTCCATTAAAGGCTGTGGCACCCCAGAACATGGCATACATACTCGTCACACTTGAAGTGTTAAAGCTTGATAAATCTTGATTGAAGACTGTGGCTCCACTGAACATACGCCACATATTAGTAACGCTTGAAGTATCAAAGTTGGCCAAGCTTCCATTGAAGGAACTGGCATAGCTGAACATGTAGCTCATGTCAGTAACGCTCGAGGTATTCCACCCATTGATGTCTTCATTGAACGTATCCATATTCTCAAACAACCATGTCATATCTTTGACATTTCCAACACACCACGAATTCATCGGCCAACCATATGTTAGTCCAATATCACATTCTTTATTATTGGCACAGTCTTGACTAACATATGAACGAACTGCACCGTAAAGAATGCCGTATTGACCACCATTATCTGCACCAAAACATATAGTTGGAGGAGAAGTAGATAAAGCACTCTGTCCACTCACACTTGTTGGTGAAGTGGTAGGAGGTTGAGTGGTTGGTCGGGCCGTTGTTAGTGTTGTTAGTGTTGTTAGTGGGGCTGTTGTTGTTGGTGGTGGGGCCTAGGATGTAAAGAATAAGAAGCCATAATCAGTTAGTGGGAAAGGATATCATCGACATCATAAAGAAGAGATTCCACAACTTACAACTTGTGAAGATTGACAATCAGAAGCACAAAAGGGTCCCTTCTGAGAAGCCTGAGGTGTATCTTGATATGTACATCCAGAGTTAGTGAATATAAAAGAAGTATCATATGGAAATGGAAAGCTATCTTGCCATGCACATAGATCTTGATTGAATGAGGTTGCCTCATTAAACATCCACCCCATATTAGTAACGCTGGAGGTATCAAAGTTGATCAAGTCTCTGTTGAAGGAACTTGCGAAAGCAAACATGCGGTTCATATTTGTAACACTTGACGTATCAAAGTTGGACACGTCACTATTAAATGTATGGGCACCCTCGAACATCAATCTCATACTAGTAACACTCGAGGTATTCCACCCATTGATGTCTTCGTTGAACGTACTCGTATCACTAAACAAGGATGACATGTCTTTGACATTTCCTACACACCACGAATTCATCGGCCAACCGTAGGTTTGTGCAATAGGACATACTTTATTAACAGAACAGACTTGACTAACATATGCACGATCTGCATTGTAAAGAATGCTGTTGTATCCGCCACCATCTTTCGCACCAAAACATTCATAGGTTATAGTAGGCGGAGAAGTAGATGGAGCAATACTTGATGATGGAGCCAAACTGACCGTAGGTGGGGGTGTCATCACAAATACAGTCACTGTCGAGTTGGTTGATTCATATCCAACATTATTGGATTGTGACAATTAAAATCCTTGTTCTCTTTTGCTTCCACCAGGGTAGAGTAGGCGTAGCGATGTACACTTCCCCATCATCATCATATGCATCCTCCTCAACCAAGAAGGCTTCTGGTATATGTATAGCTGTATCCCCTGCTTCTAGGTTTGTTGATGTTGAAACTTCTAAATTGGCATCTATAATTGAATCATCATTAGTACTAACTTCTGCTATTTGGACATTCGTATCATTTGAATCATTATTAATACTGCCACTGCCAATATCATCCCAACCTCTTCTGTTATTATTGCCTCGTCCTGTGGTTGTATTTGTTATGCCTCGGATTTCATCCATACTCTCAATATTTTCACTTGTTGGCATGTCAACTGATTCCTCGACCAATGGTATAACTCTCTTTTCTTCTTCATTAGTATTATTAGACACAGCTGCAGGTTTTTGATTCATCGTCTCATCTTTTGCTTTCTTCTTTGCAATAGTATCTTGTTCAAAGTTTGAAGAATGAAATGGAGTAGGCGGTATGAGTTCATCATCGATAGATTCTAGTGAAGATCTTATCATATCATTAGACTTTTCGGCAGCGTTTAATGATGCTTCTAACATTGCAGCAGGTGGTTCGGGGCCGATATCTTCATCATCTATCTGCTCAACTTTACCAGTTTTCTGCTTCGAAGGCTCGGCCCTATTCGATATCACTTCAGCCATACCCATCGGAAGTGGCAGATCACTATTATCATCATTATTATTAAGTTCTAATGTATTAGTAGTACTTCTGCGTGATTGATATGAACTTAAATCAGATAATCGGGGTGCAGTGGGCAATGGTGAGGGCTGGTTGTTTATAATTGCAATCATATCAGTTGCCTCCTCCTCATTTACAATCCCCTCTTCGACATTGACGACACCGACGACGTCATCTGTTTCTTCGGTATTTTGGTTTGACATGATATCAATATACTAATATACGCTGTCAATATTATAAGTACTAAACTATATCTTGTGCAGCAAACAGCAAACAGCAAACAGAAAGTTTAAGGTCTTGAACTTGTGAATAGATAAATATGCAGTCAGGCTACCGCAATTCTAGTGCTACCAATCGAAAGAATGTTAAAAACTAATGAACTGGGCATGCTGCCGGTATATGAAAGCCAGTGTTGATACCAATATATCAATTCCCCTGCAGTACACAAGATGTGGGCATACTGAAAGTTTGGTTGGACGAACTTGCATACTCGGATATCCAAATTATTAGGTTGATGACCGAAACATCTAAGTCTAAGCTCAAGAACTCTATGTAAATCTCTGATATGCGATGGGGATTGTTTGTATTATTGACTGCAACCTGCAATGAGGCACATTGTTATGATTGTTGGACTTAGTTCTTATTTATGACAGATTCATTAACATTGGCCTCTGTCTCTATCTTTCTTAAATTGTAGTTATCATTAGCATTTAAGCTAGCGTTTACAAGTGTGAACCTTTTACACATCATCATCACTTCCCATATCTGTGTAGCCTCTACCTTGACTATATCTAGCACTACCACCCGACGAACCACCGAAATCTCCACCCATTGTGGCACCCATATCTCCAACCTTGCCTTGTACCTTCACGTCATCGGCACTGCCACGATAAGAAACATCTCCACCTGCATTCTCAACACCCTGTACGGCACCAAACCCATCTTGATTGCCCGAAAATATGTCAAGTCCTTGCTCTTGGTATAATTCTGATATTCTTTTACCATTGTAAGAAGAAGTAGTTAGTTGTTGGGAATACATGTCATCATAGTCGGATGTGACGGAAGGTGAATCTGGACTTGTAGGAATGTAACTATTGCCACCACCACCAACTGAAGAATCTTGAGTTAACCAATCCAACTGAGGTTCCTCCATTGGCGGTGTAGGATCATAAGGCTGTTGTTGTGGAGGTGGCACATTAACATTCTGTGGCGGCGGAGCCTGGGGAGGTGCTGCCGCTTGTCCACTACTAAACACATTGGTACTACCACCCTGTCCACCAACTTGTCCAAAGCTACTTAATATAGATGAATCACCCTTGATGGATACTCCACCTGCATTCATAGATGATGCTGGTCCAAAGTCACTACTGCCAAAGTTACTAATGGGAGTACTTGGACTGCTACTTGAACTTGAGAAGGTACTTGTTCCTCCACCACCGCTAACACTACTATTCTTTCGTCCACTTGGTCCACCAATCTGCTGTGATGGTGCGGTATTACTCCTCGGCGGCGGTGGACTGGCATTACCATTACGAAATGAGGCACTACTACCACCAATATTCGATTGTTGTGGTGCACTACTACCCCCACTGGAGTTACTGCCAAAGTCTCCACCGATACTCGATCCTGAATTGAAATCACCATAACTAGTCCGTGATTTACCTAATCGTACCCCATCACCACTTGGTTGTCCTGCCGTATTATCCCGAGTACTGCTGCTACTACGTCGTGAGGGATTACCACTAGATGCATTACCAGGTGTTGGACGACTATTAGTGGAAGTATAGGAATTGACATCACCAAATCCAATACCATGTGCCGAATCACGGAATGAATTACCAACTGCACCCTGTGTTGACGCTCGTCGATTGTTGGAACTGAATGGATTACCTGTCGAGGCATTACCGGGTGTTGGACGTGTTGGTGTTTGTTGTACTGAGTTTGTATTTCTAGCTGATGTGGTTGACTTAGTCTGTTGTTGAGGTGGTGGACGAGGAGGAGATGGTGCAGATTGCTGTCCACCACTGGTAAAGGTACTTGTACTACCACCTCCACTTACATTACCCACAGAACTTCCACTTGACCCTGATGCTGCAGTCTTTGGCATGGGTTGTAATGGACGCGTATTATCCCTATATCCAGAACTAATTGATGTTCGTACATTGGAATTATTATTCGATGATGGTGGCTGCTGTCTTCTTGGTGGTGGTGGTGGAGATCGTTTCTTATTGGCATTACTAAAAGTATTT
>Ga0075439_12635_pt1 | contig 19785 bp, 14 predicted proteins | sample MintriSingleCell_FD_74264 | JGI IMG/M metagenome (GOLD analysis project Ga0075439, IMG submission 74264) | Marine eukaryotic communities from Monterey Bay, USA to study complex ecological interactions - Minidiscus trioculatus JGI Plate_4_G5... | ecosystem: Environmental > Aquatic > Marine >... | reverse complement strand
TAGATATAACACAATATCAGGTAGTGAAAGACGTGCAACATTTATATCTTATGCACCCTCACAAGGAACTTCAAAACGAAGTCGAACAATGGGTGGAGGTGTTGTTGGTTCCCCCGATGGTGTAGACAATTGGTCGTATACTTCTAGTTATGGACCTGCTACTACTGCTATCTCTACTCCTCGTTCTGGTAAAGGAAGTTCTGCTACTTATCAACGTCAAGCAAGTGCATCTAGCTCACTTAGAGATCAGCAACTCAGTTATAACTATGGCATGACAGGGAGAGACCGCCGGTCATCATTCAATAGCTTCGGCCCTATCGAAACACATACTAGAAGAATGAATAATGCACAGCCTTCTTCTGCTAGTTCATCTGCAGCAAGAGGGAAAGATCATAATATGAATGGTCATGAAAGACGTGCTTCGTTTAATAGCTTTGAGAGCAATACTCCTAGTCCAACAAGTAGAAATGATAATAACAATAGAGTAGCATCAGCTCATGAGGAAGCTGTGAGAGTCAAGGCACAAATTGACACATTGAGCAACAATGGCGTCGTATCTCCTGCTGTGGATGAGCCAACGATCGAACACACATCTGATGTAGCAAGAGAGATACCAATGAATACACCCGCACGTCAGAGTTTACCATCTCACTTCTCCCTCCGTAGCATGCCTGGCAAAGGACTTGGTGTCATAACCAATAAACCATTTTGGAAAGGAGAGTTTATTGGTGATTACAAGGGTGAAATCATGTCCGAGGAGGGTAAAGATCGTCGATACCTCAAATCACTTGAGGATAAGTTGACGGATGAAGATAGAGCATGGATCCAGTCAAGACTAGATCGAGGACAGACATTGACTGGTTGTTATCTGTACGGAGTCTCGCTTGACGATGAAGATGTTCATAAACGATTCTTCAAGAAACAAGACGACGAAGAAGAAGACACAACGCCCAATCGGATATATGTCGATGCCGAAGATGAGTATGAATCTCTTTGGACACGATTTATTAATCATGCAAGTCCACCGCATAATAATGTCAACCCGAAGAGTGTTCCAGAAAGCTACGATGGCAAGCCGAGGGTGTGGTTTATGGCAAATAGAGACATTGAACCAGGTGAAGAGATATGTTTTAATTATGGTGACGATTACTGGTTGGAAGGTGATGAGGTCTTCTGATTCGACCAGCCATCTATCATGACAACATGTACAACAAGAATGTAAAGTAGAAAGAAAAGAAACATTGGCAAATATATCATTACTTTACATAGTCATTGCAAACACTGATTGATCATTACCATCCTCCTTCTACCTTGATTACCACACGTCCTGACCTCTTTCCACCATCTTGTCGTTCCCAGGCTTCTTGGATGTCCTTGATACTGTATGTACTATCGATTTTGATTGAGCTGATATCACCAGACTTGAGCCAATCTCCAATAATATCGAGATCGGCCTTATTACACTGAACCATAACTGCTTTGGAGCGATTGAATGGTAACATAGTTGTAATGTTTGGTATTGTTGAGACCATTTTCCCATTCTTCTTCAGAGCATACTTGAGTTTTGAATATGAATACTTGCCAGTTGTATCGAAGATCACATCATATGATAAGCTTCTTAAATCCTTGACGACATCCTTTTGATTACGATTGATCACCAAATCAGCTCCTAACTCTTTCACTGTATCCACATCTTTGGTAGAGCACACACCATGAATTGTGCCAGCTTTGAGTGCCTTTACAATCTGGACTGCTTGAGATCCAACACCGCCGGCGGCAGCAATGATCAAGACACTCTTACCCTTACACAAACCTCCCTGATCACGAAGTCCCTGTAGAGCAGTTAGAGACTCAGTAGTTACTGCAGCAGCCATATCCATTGCAATACCTATTGGGACCTTGGCACATTCATCAATCGGTACTGTTATGTATTCAGCAAGACTTCCCTGACGTGTAGATCCGGAGTATTGAAGATGACCAAATACTTTATCTTTTTTCTTTAGGTCGGTCACACCATCTGCAACACTCTCAATTGTACCTGAGAAATGCCATCCGATTACCAGTGGATTGACCTTGAGATTATGTAGTAGACTGCCTGGAATCATGGTACGTTGAGCACATTCATGAAAGGCGGTGTCCAGTGCAGCGTACTTAATCTTGACGACTACTTCACCATTTTGGGGGATAGGCTTTGGAATCTCGACAACTTTGCAGCTCGTCTTATCTGGAAGGGCAACTGCTTTCATCGTTTGATTGGTAGTTGATACTTTCATTTTGACTTTGATATGTTTTTGTGTATTGGAGTTTGTGATTTTATGAGCATTGGCAAGTAGAGAGTCATCAGTCGTGATCAATTTAGACATACTCCAACGCTGCTCGGGCAGATTTAGATCATGCGTAAACTAAACTCATTGTATAACATGTTTATTTGCTAAGTAGTTTGTCGTGTGTCTATGCAGTTTCATAGATTGAAGTTGTGAAGGATGAGAAAGAATTGCGTCTTAACAAGACCATACTAACCCTCAATAACCCTTGAAGTGTACAGTTGCCACTCACACAAAGATACATCCAAGTAGTGCTCATACATACATAGTTTCATGTAGAGTAATGTAGAATGAAATAGGAAGAACAGAAGTATGAGAAGAGACTTACTTTATAGCGAGCAAGATCTTTACCTTCAAATCCGACATTATCTTTGCGGCCATCAAAACATTGCGGTGTCATATCTTCTTCCACTTCCTTTTCTTTAACCTTTTGATGAGTACTGCTTTTGTTCCTTTATTTCTTTTGCTGTATATCTAGCTGCAGCAATTCTCAACACAACTCTGGCGGAAGGCAGGACTAACACCCTTATCATCAAGGAAGACGTCACAAAATGCCTGTCGTAATCCAGGAGCTGTACCAATCTCACTACCATCGACGGATACTTTCACATCATCATTTGTGCAGTCGAATTGTAGTATTGTACCTGGTGTTGCCGCACCCTTTGATGCCACACCATCTAAGATTAGAGCCTTTAATGTTTCTACTGCCGCTTTGTTTGATGTTCTAGGGTTTACACTATCGGCAATGGCTGCCGCCATCTTCTCTGCGCCGACTTTAAAGTTCATCTTTAATACAAATGAAGTTTGTGTAGTAGATTTTAAGGAATCACGAAGTGTTGATATAGCGCCGGCTTTGTTTGTTTTGGATATCGATGCAATACTGGACTTTGCTTCTTTATCAGCATACATTCCAACAGAATAGACCTGACAAGTGGTATTATGTAATCAGGTGAGAATAATATATCCATTGTGCATATCATATATCCATACTGCAATCATATTATGCATGTTCGTACAATGCTTGTGCATATCATATGTTCGTACAATGCTTGTTCATATAGTATGCATGGTACGAACATAACTATCTCAACATGAGACTAGTACATACCTTGATTGGGCCCTTCTTCCTCACACCAACACCAAACAGTGGAAGACTACCAAGATTATCATCAAATTTTATCTTTGTCGCTGGATCTACCATTGCCTACAATGACCAGCATTCCCAGAGATAAAGTAAAAACAGTTAGACATAAGGATGTATGACAATATAAAACATATTATACAGCTGAATTAAGTGCATGCATACATATAATTTGCATAATAATACCTATGAATTATGAATATCTAACTCACCGCAGCTGCATCGACTAGAATGGGAGATATGAACGTTGATAATGCAACTATTGCAAATCCAATAACAACTGATATATTTCTTGAGGAGAATGCCATGTTGCTGATATATTAATGTAATATATTAAATATGTAGGAGTACATATAATTAAGAGAATAGAGTACCATAGATAATTGATATGTACCGTGTACCTAATAAATATCGATCTTCAATTCAATGACGGATGTGCTCCTAATTGCTATAACTATTTAGACAAAAATTCCCATGCCAATACTGAACCAATACATCTTGACACTGTGGCCGAGTGGTTAAGGCGATGGATTGCTAATCCATTGCTCTTTGAGCGCGCATGTTCGAATCATGCCAGTGTCGTTTCTTTTTGTCTTTGCATTCCTTCTAAGATACTCCCCCTGTTTCCATTGCTCTTTGAGCGCCATGTTCGAATCATGCCAGTGTCGGTTTCTTTTTGTCTTTGCATTCCTTCTAAGATACTCCCCCTGTTTTTTTTCTCCTTTAGCTGTGCCTCAACAGAGTTGGCCTTAGGGAAGGAAAACTAGAGAGTGATTAGTGATTAGTTTATCATAGCCGCAAAACTCCGTGCTTTTGCTTCTATCTATAGGTTACCCAAATAGTAGAGGTCATTGAGACTAACAAATCTTTTCCAAGTTTGTGTAGGTAGTAGTTACCGTCCGTGCCTAACGACCGCAGTATCCACAACTTACCCCAAAAAAGATAGGTATAACTCTTATAAATATATGTAGTTTGTATTTCAATATAATTTTGGCTCATACCTCTCCTCGCAAGAAGCGGTATGCCGAGCCAAGTAATTGGAAGAAGTGAGTTGCAAGTTAGAAGTTGGCCTATAAGGCATGAAAGAATTCTTATCCGTTGCAGTTCGCAAGTAACTAGTTACACTAATCATGCAACAGACACATACTCACTTCAACCAACTGCTCTTCTTATCTTTCTTTACACCTTCATCTCATTTATTGTCTTCATTGAATTTGTCTTCATTGTAGGGCCCTACCATACTTTTACAGACCCATGTTGTGCGTGCGGGTTTCATGCCTCAGATCAGGAAAAAATCTTGATTTCCTGCCGACTTTCAGGCAAGTTTGGCCATCAATTGGGAGTGTAACAGCATGCAGGTGCCACAATAGTAGATGTTTGGTATTGTATGGATGTATAACAGAGTGATGAACACTCCCAGCATGATTGTAGGGCCCTCCACCATACTTTTACAGCCCCATGTTGGCGGGTTTCATGCCTCAGATCAGGAAAACCTCAATTGTTTAAAGGTTGTTTTACATTGAATATCTTGCATTTTCTTCCTTCAAAATACATCAAGTCCAAGAGTAATAGATGAGTAAGTTTTAAACTAAAGAGTGGCAAGCTATACATGTCATTAATTCACTTTTTTTTATTCCTTGATTAGAAGCTATTTTACCTCAACTTTTGAATGCCCACAAGTTCTTCTCTTTTAGTGAATTGATTGCCAGCATCAGCATAGCCTTGAACGGAGAGCCCTCCAACTCTTCTAATATTTCAATGTTCAATGCAAAGACTAAGTTCGCCTCATCAACTATTTCATTCTTTTGTTCTTGTGTCAAGTCTAACTTGTTAAGATTGATATACCATTGTGTTATGAAATCTGTAGTATCCGGGATATCATCAAATTGATAAAAGGTTGTACCCTGTCCTGGTTCCAATCCGAGAGATTTCGACGCCATTCCTCCCATCATCTGTCCTCCAAACAAATCTCCGAGGTATCGTGTATATTGATGCGCTATAAGTAACTCTGGTTGTTCTTTTGCAATTTGTTCAATACGAGCAACATACTTCTTTGCTCCAGTCGAGGGCTTGATTTTACTCTTCCAATCATTACCGTAGAAGAATTGCATATCCTCTTCCAAAGATGATACACGTCGGAGTTCATTATAATCTAATGCTTTGACATTTTCATTATCTGCTTTATCGAATGCTTCCTCTTGTGCTTGATATACAAAGTATAGACTTGTCACTATCGGCATAATGTTGTAATATGAGTGATATAAGAGAAAGAGATATCATAACAGACACCGTCATCATCATGCGTGATATACGAAGAAGAGATATTATTTACAGAACACAGAATATAGAATAATGAGCATCAAAGTAGAAAGATAATATAGAAAGATATTATTGAGAAACATAAGATATGCTCATAACGTACCTAGGTTAGAAAAACTCTCCTTCGTTGCAATGCCTTTGAAAAAGCCACTGACGAATGCAGTATTCTCAGCCATACTATGAGATTTGCGTGTACCATCATCTAACATGAGTGCTAGTCCCTCCTTCCTAGGATTTGTAACTGATACTTCTACAACATCATCCTTTTGCAAAGTGGAGAAGAGATGAGATATTTGTTGAGGAGTTGTAGGAGCGACGAACGCCGACGCTATGCCGCATAGGGCTCCAGTCAATACCAATATATGGCTAACGATTGCCATTGTTTGTATATAGTTTGCTTATGCATTATGATCAAACGATTGATAGCTGACTCATTTTTACAAAACACATGATAGATAGTGATATTTTTATCATTTTTTTCTGTCGGTATCCTTTAGTGTTGCAGCCGCTCAGTGATAATCAGTAACAGTAGGCACATAATGCGCCATACCTACAGATAAATAACAGTAAACAATTACATCTATCAGATTAGACGTCATATCTTCCTAAGAAAATAATATCAGTTCATATCTTTACAATCAGCTATCACATCACTTGCAAATACCTACTACACATCATCAATTATTGTACATCATGCCACTACCTCCAAAAATATCGGATCTCACATCAGCATTACAACTCATACCCCACCCAGAAGGTGGTTTCTTTGTTGAAACATACCGATCTGGTTGTGATCCAATGTCAGCAAAGGGCCAGACCGGCCTTGGTTGTACAGAACCAAACATAAATCTTGTACATGCAAATGGAAGGGGAAATAATCGTCAAGATAGAGATGATAGAAGAAATTGTCTTACATCTATCTATTGGGTACCAACAATTGCAAGTCCTAAACTTCTATTGGCAAAGAATCATAGTGATCATATTCATTATTTTCATGGAGGATTGAGTTTCAAATATTACATTTATAATCCTGATACTGGTGTTATGGTCGAAGAGATACTTGGTCCTGATATACACAGAGGACACAAGTTGCAGGTTTGTGTTGCAGGCGGATTATGGAAATGTGGGCACCTAATTGAAGATAAAGATGGTGTTAATAAAGAGTATGAGTACACCTGTATAGGGGAAGCGGTAGCTCCAGGTAAGGCGATGTATATCTATCTTTGTCTAACTTATTTTGTTGACATCACATACGTTTCGTGTATTATATTGTTGTATAATCAACTAATGTACTCCTAATTTTCAATTCTCGAAGGCTTTGATTTCCATGACTTTTCATGGATTACTGAGGGAGATGTTCGAAGTCATTGTAAAGATAATGAAACTCATATCAATATCTTATTGGAATATATACATGAAGATGCTAAAGCTATCGTTGATGAAAAAGAAACAGTTAAAGCAGCAGCAGAATTCTATGATGAGAATGATGAACAGAAAGAACGAGCTGCACAACGGCTAGGAAAGTAAGATGTAGAGGAGAGGTGGCCATTGTCGTAAAGCCAAATAGTCATATGTAAGATAGTACTACTTCTTTACTCTTCTTTAGCTCAAGTGTTTGGCTTCCAGCATGTCCCACAAATTCCAGATTCAACCATACTGATTTATTGATTGATTGATACTATATGCCATGAACAAGAATTCTCCAGTAAGCCAGGTTTGTATATCATTATCACCCGTTCTTGAATGCTCTGCTTAGAGGAATGTGGATTGCAATTGATACCTACATTCATATTCATCCATCATATTGCCTTGTTTATCTCTCACATATCAATCAAACATATGATGATATCTGATGACGATATACCCGACATCATCATTCTTGGCTATTTTATTGCTGCTTTGGAGGATCGACAAACCATGCATAATATCCCGCCACTCCAACCACTGCAATTACTGCTCCTTCCAACGGCGTAGGTAACTTCGTACCACCTTTCGATGGTTCTAATCGCTTTAACCATTTAGGTGCCTCTTTTCTATCCTTCCAGTTTAGTGATTGTTGATGTGCTGCTTCTTGTTGTTCTGCATTGTTACTTACTTTAGTTGATGATGTTTTGAAACGCTTTGTTCGATTGTTGCATCGATTTGGACTAAGAGTGAACAGCCGCTTGCCCACATGATGAACACTCCGATATACTATCATTCTTCTCGATATGCTCTATTTAACCCCTTCTTTTACTACACAAATTTATTATCTACGGCCATCAACTTTGTTAGCACTCTCATAAAAAAAGATACCTCACACCTCTGATCGGTATCCTGAATCTTTCGAGAGAGGTGGTAACTAAGGTGGAGTATCGGCCCTATCCTCAGCCTCCTCAATAATAAAGAGAGCATAGAGGAGAGGGGGGAATAGGCCCCATTGTTGATAAAACAAATTAGTATTATAGTATATAATATATCAAAATTAAATTAGTAGCATGCCAACATCACCACGAAGTCGTAGAGGCAACTCATCCTCCAATGGTCACGGTTCATCACAAAATCGACCCCTCTATGCAATAGACTTTACAGCCGTAGCATGTGGTAAACGTATAGCCAACACGAAGCGTCGCGTCCGATGGAGATTTGGATTTGCCAATCCAGACGCTCTAGCCGCTGGCGAGACTGGTACGGCATGTCGAGGCGAAGAACATGATGTTACATTAGTATGGAGTGTTACATCTGGTAAACGATTGATATTAGCTGATGGACAGGAGGTACATTATTCGAACTCACGGAGTGCAGTTATTGACTTTTCATGGACTATGCGTGGTAATCATGTACTAAAGGTGGTGGCACATGCCACTGCACCCATGAGTGCTGAGCCGGGATTTCGTCAATATGATTTCTTTGTGGATGGTCGGTCATTCTTTAGTTTTCCGAAAGTTTATCGATTAGGATTGACGGGTAGTAAGACTATGAGTCCTGATAGTAATCGTGTTGGTGGAGGTAGGAGTGGTACTATGGCGGAAAGTTCGGCTAGGAGGAGGAGTGATAATATTGTAAATGTTGAGACTCCTCATAATGCTGATGAGGTGAGTATAATATTTTGTTTATTTATTTTTTAATGGGATTTATATATGTTTTTTTTTGGGATATATTGTATTGCATTGATTGGTTATTGTGTGTGTGGTTGATTTGCACATTAACTCATCCTATATTGTTGCAATTTATGTATTGCGGGGCTAAATTAATTTTTAGGAGGAGGCTTATCTTCGTGAGGCAATCAAGGCATCTCTTGAAGAGGAGGCAAATCGTAAGGGCGGAGATAATGGTAATGATGCACCCAAAATGTCTGCAGAGGCAACTGATTTATTGATTGACTTTATGGACGACTTTGATGCTGGAGGGTGAGTTTTGTTTTAATTTATATAGTTTATTCCCAACTCGTTATAATAATTTTTCTGACATACGATATGTTCAATCTTCTTAAAGAGCTACACCTGCTGCCCCTGCTCCCGCTGCTAACGATTGGGCTCTTGCTCCAGTTCCTAACCAACCAAACAATCAGTGGGCAGCATCTCAACAGATCCCTCCTGGGCCACCACCCCCAGCTCAAATGTACTCACCCCAACCACCAGTACAACAACAATCACAACAACCAACATATGATCAGTTTGGCGCTAGTGGTGGAGCACCTCCTGCATTTGCGGCACCACCTCCATCAAATCCGTTTACTCCGCCACCAGTTCAGCAGGCTCAACCAGCTCCCGTCCAACAGCAAAACTTTGCTGCACCGGCGCCTGTTGCGGATCCGTTTGCTAATCCTGCATTTGCACCCGCACCACCTCAACCAACTCAAATGTACTCGCCTCAACCACCCAGTAGTGCACCCGTGGATCAATTCAACCCCCAACCTCCCGCGGCCATGCCTGGAACACCCCAACAGCAGCCTCCTGCACAGCCTACTGCCAATGGAAGCGCTACCAATGGAGTACAGTTAACAATGGGTAGTTTAACCTCGGATGGTCTATTGGCAGGAAATGATACGGCAAAGCCTGATGCTTCGGCAACCATGGCTGATAAGGCACTTCAAAACTTAATGGGATCAATTGATTCATTTGGTATTACTGGTGGAGCTGCCAAACCTCCCGCCGCGGCGAATCCGTTTGATAGTAGTAACATTATGAGTAATGCCACCCTTGGTGAGATTAAGAGTAAGAGTACAACCGAGAAGAAGTCAGTTATGAATGCACCTCCTAATCAGGGAGCAATGGTCATGGCAAGTAGTCAGGGTGGCAATTGGGGCATGCAGCAGCAACAACAACCTCAATATGGCATGTCGGGCGGATATCCCCAACAACAAATGGGAATGCAACAACCTCAGATGGGAATGATGCAGGGTCAACAAGGAATGATGGGGCAACAGCCTCCGATGGGACAGCAGCCACCAATGCAGCAACAGGGTTACGGTCAGCAATCTCAGTACGGTCAACAGCCTCCCATGCAGCAGAATCAGTGGGGTGGTCAGCCACAATACTAAACGTCTCCTCCGACTTATTTTGAGGGGTGGAATTATCTTGATCGTTATTATTATTAAAAACCTACCAATCCAATATTGAAAAACTGTATAAGAAGTGGATTGTGTGTGGGGTTATTCGTTTCGAAAGTAGCACGTTATATACTTTGGAATCGAGTGCCTGTTATATTAGAAAAAGCCTACCAACTATCAGGTAGCAGGAGGATTACAGCCTTCTGTTTCTTTTAGTTGCGTGTGGGGTAATTCTAGTAATAGATTACCAGGGGAATTAAAGTTATTAAATGTTTAGGGGGATGAAGAATAAATTTTGGGGTGTGGCAACATTCACAAGACCTGTATAGCTCTAGTGATATCGCTGCCAATATTTACAATTTTGGAGAGAATCTTATGTTTTTTCAAAGTTGTAAATTAAAGCACCCAACGTGTTTATCCTGTATAGTAACTACTGCTTAGATATCGGCTCCCAGTCATGAGCCTCTTTATCATACTCATCATCCCAGAATTCGTTTCCGTGGAGACTACCGTGCAAAAACTCTCCAACTAGTCTCATGGCCAACAGAGTCAAGGTCAGTGATAACATTCTCTTACCCCCACGAGAGCTGACAACAGCTGCAAAGGCTGTTAATACAACAACAGGTTGAGGTAAAGTGCCGCGAACACCTGCCCATCGACACAATATGCTAAATGAAGTCAAAGTTGAGCGTGAAATATACAGGAAGAGTGATGTGACAGTATGATGCCTTCCAAATGGAGAGAGTAGAAGTTGTTCTAAAGACTTTCTTCTTGAGGTGTATCTTTTACCATCTCTCGGTCGAGTATCAAAGAGCAGTGAAGCGAGCGTGCCACCTTCTCTCCAAAATGGTACCTCATCAAGGCGTGACTTGGGAGACTTCTTGTTATTTCTACGAGATGGCGGTGATTGCTTGTCATCAACAATAGACTTTACACGCATCCTCGCTCTTCGATTGTTTCGATATAATGATGGTGTCGATATTTTGGTCTCATCTGACGCTTGTTCTGAAGTGTTATCAGTTGTATCGGCATCGTTCTCTACCTTCATTTGTCGTCGCAACACATCCTTCCGTCGATCATCCAACCCGTTCATATTATTTCTCCAGGATTCGGCTTGATAATCTAATCCCAACGCAGCATCAAACTTACGACGAACACGATCCTTCCATTGTCGTGTCTTCCTTTGATCTGTATATTCTTGGGTAGTCTCATTTCTCTTAGTTTCTTGCCTCACATCAGATGTATCATGGTATAAGCCATATCTTGGCCGGTCTTCATTGTATGTACGAGATCTTCGCCGCCGAGTGTCTGTTGGGATTGCCTCACTAGTATTGGTATAAGGTGGTGACGAATAAGATGCCTGACCTTGACGCTCCTCTTTAGCATACTTTTCATATTCAAGAACACTTCGAGCACTAAATGGCGGCGGTTCATCATCATATTCAGCCTGCCCTCTAGTACTAACCGTATATCTCTGCCTTCTAGGATTTGTATCATACTGTTCACGACGTTCTCCTCTAGGATTGCTTCTTCTCCCTGTAGCAGAATAAGCCTGCTGTTGCCCCCTCCTCCTTCTATTCCGTCTACTACCATGAACACGATCATTCTCCCCTCCTCTTTCATAATGTGGTGAATAATCCAAAATGCTAACATCTAATATGTCTTTCCCTTCCTCTTCGTCATACCACCATTCACCATTTTCATCATCTGAAGAAGAAGAGAATGGATTAATGGCATCTAATCCCAATTGGACACCTGTTTTGCCTGCCTCGTAGAAACCCATTAGGAATATTTGTAATCCATTATCGTAGGTGTTTTGTTTGTCATCTGGTAGACTAAACTCATCATCGTCATCATCTACTTGTCGGCGTTGTCGTCGTCGAGGCGGATATGTGTTTGCATATAAGTCGTAATTATTCTGTTTACGAGGATTTCTTTGTTGCCTTTGTCTATTCTTTGCAGAAGCAGTGGGATTGTGCCGCCTTTGACTGTTGCTTTGCCTCCTTTGATTTTTAGCTTCTCTTCCATGAGACTTGTCTTGGTTATATCTTCTTTGTTGATATGCACCTCTGGGTTGCTGTTCGGAGTATCCTCCAGTTTCCTTTGGGTATGAATTCTTATTGTCTATATCCTCTTCTTCTTCATTAAGAACTATTGCATCAACTACTTCTTGATTGCCAATACCATTAGACTTTTTACTCTGATCATATGTTCTTGATTCCAACTCTGCTTTATCTTCCAAACTATCTGTTTCTTCTACAACTGAATTTCTATACTGCAATACCAACTCTTCCAACTGAGCTCGTGTAGCATTAGGTGCATACCGTATATTCTTATCATTTAACAATTGTAAGAGCTGTGATGTTGACATTTCTTTTATTTGAGTTGAGCTCTTTGATGTAGAGCTCGTACTACTTGGTGATGCTGCTGCAAGTGGAAATGGTATATATGATCGTCTTCTTTTCCTCTGATATATTGGGTATATCTGATTGCAATTGTTTGATATTATAGACCCATCAAGTATTCCAGCTCTGCAACCATGAAATGGAAATGCAAATGATGTGTGTGAAGACATATCATGTGTCATCCTCGATGGTGGCAGTAAAAATGATGTAGCCACTGGCAAACCCAACCATCCCATCACTGCTACTGTTGCAGTGCGTCGTCTATGATGTTGTACCTGACACATTAGTTTCCGCTATGAGAGGAAAGTAAGGTATGAAATTTTTTTATACGGGACGTTTTGACATGTGGAACTTTTAATCAAGATAAGTTTCATTTAGAAAGAAACTTCAGCAACTGAGGTTACCGCCTGTTGTTAGGTACGTACAATCGATACTGCATACATATGCGTTAGAGATAGGTACAGGTGGTATATCTATAAGCGCTGCATACAACTGTAAAGTATTAGTTATTTTACTCCGTCTCGTTGCTGTTGATATTATTGTAACGATCGAAGTAGGCCAAAGATTTAAAGGTTGATACCATATTATTGGCATGGTACTGTACCAGATTGGTATTGAACAGCTTTTAGTTTGGTACTGATAGTCAATAATAAGAGTTATTTAAGAACACAATCTACTTCTTCAGAATAACAACACAATATGCCTCCAGGCAAACCTGCGCCAAAAAGGAGAAAACCATTCTTCATTAGCCGTCTTGAAGAACTATGTTCCTCAGATGATCTATCCATTGATGAACTGCGCAGGATAACCGATGATATAACCTTTGCTAGTTCAAATCATTATGGTATTTCATTAGACTCCTCAGACAATCGGCAGTACCACAAATCAACCTTTCTACATCGATTGTGTTTAAATAAGAATGTTACATTGGAAATTGTAGAACTTCTATTGACATTATTTCCCACGGCATTTGGTTTTAATATGGCTGTGCCAAGTGAGTATGTTATTTCGGCATATCCTTTGCACTTGGCGTGTTATAATGAGGATTGTCCAAATGAAGTGATTCTATTGTTATTGGAGAAAAGTGGTGATTACCAACTAACTCGTATCAGTGACATGGATTTTGATTACGTTAACTCGGACATTATTATGGATGAAGATGAATATTATGGTGGCGTACCTCTCCACTTTTATCTATCAAGAACGTCAAATGTTGATCTTGACATTGTAAAAGAGTTGATTGATACACCAGAAACTTTACTATTAACTGATGAGGATACAAAGTGCACCCCAATTCATATCCTTCTTCATAATAGAAGTGTTGGAGATATGTTTGATGTGGTGAAATATCTTTCTGAATTGAACCCATCTTCTCTGAACGCAAAGGATTTACATGACGCAGTTCCTCTCCACATAGCCTGTAAGAATGAAGGTATCACACCAAGTATGATTAAACTCCTCCTCAGAGTGTGGCCAGAGTGTGCTCATCAGCAAAATCATTACCTGGCCTTACCCCTTCATATCCTGTGTATGGACGAGAGGGACGAAGAAGTAGCAATAGATATATTAAAACTCTTACTCAAGGCACATCCAGGCTCGGTATCAGAAACTGACGATGAAGGTCACTTGCCATTGCATTTCGCTGCTTACAACAAATCTTCAGCCTTTTGCAAAGTTCTTGTAGATGCCTACCCAGAATTGGTGAAAAGATTAAATGGTGATGGAGAGTTACCATTTCACCTTGCATGCGATCATGGACGACTTGAGACAGTAGAGTATTTGTTTGGACTGTACCCTGAAAGTCTACATATCAGAGACAATCGTGAAGAGTTAAGAGGGAGGAATCAGGAGCTGCTAGCCTTTTTATCTACCCAATTGAATTATGCTAGACAAGCACAAGAGGTAAATTTCATGAGGACAGTAGATCGTGCTGGTTCATTGCCACTTCATAAAGCAGTACGAGATAATGCTCCGCTCGGTTCAGTCAAGCTGCTAGTCAAAGGCAATCCCGATGCGGTCAATGTACCTAACGGTAGTGGAATGTGTCCCTTAGACATTGCAATTCAGTACAGTAAAGTGGATATTGTCGAGTACTTGGCAGTACTTTCACCTGACCGGTTGAATGCATGTGATGTGAACAAAAACTTCCCACTCCATCATGCGTGTCGGGGGGGAAACTGTGAGGTGATATCATATCTACTTAAAACGCCATTGTCATCAGCATCAGTGTCAGAAAGGAATGTAGATGATAAGCTTCCAATTCACTTGTTTTGTGAGTTTGTAAATAGATTTGAAGAAGAGGAGGATGCACCGGAGTATACTGAAACCATTTGGCGTCTCCTAACAGCATATCCTGAGACAGTATTGAATTGGTAGAGTAGTATATCATCAAGGAACTGGAGTACTTTGAGTTAGAGGATTGATACTCCAAGGAATACTCTTTATTGGGTGAAGGATACCGAGTATTGTATTAGCGACGATTTATCGCCAACTAAATGTGACCGGCCAAGATGTGTTGATATGGAATCAAGAGTAAACCATCTTGACCAAGATTGTTTTGTTTCATCATATTCTCACTCTACTCATAGTCATAAAACAAGAATCAACAACAAGCAATTCAAGCAAAAGGTTAAAGGAGAATACAATAAACAGGAAAGAAACACAACTTTCAACTACAAACAATAGTAAATCATGAAATTCACTCTACTAGCTGCAACTACTACACTACGTATACTTAGTGTTACTCCAGGTGCTATGTCAGCTGAGGTAAGAACACGGCTTTAACTTTACTGTCTTTGTACTTTTATTTTCATCTTATTCATCTATAATAGTCTATTAATACTGACATATCATGTTCTACCTCTAGCCCAAACTTAGAGGTACCAGTGATACTACTTCAGTCTTCAAAGAACAAGCGATTCAAGCGGTCAAGAGGAAGAGCAAAATAGTACCACCCGGTCATGAACAGCACATGGGCCGGAAAAACACAGAGGGTTGTCCTGTGTTCTCTTTCCCCGAACATGGAGCAGCCCCCTCTTATACCGCTCAGGATGGTGATACATTCGAGCCAGTGTCATGTGACGCCAACGACAAGGTATGTGATGTACCTTCGGATGGAAATCAAGGCTTGCATAAAGATGTCTTTGAACCATGCTTGGAAGATATCGCACCACCTGAAATGACTTGTATGGAAGTAGCCGAGTCTTGGACAGAGGATTGTATGAACCCTGATGATACTATACTCCTTGATGATGAGTTTTTTACTTGTGGCTGTATGTCAAACCTCATACAAGACGGAACATACTGCCAACGTACCTGTGGTCAGTGCTCTCCAGTGTTTGTCAACAGGGAAGGCTTCCGATCTGGTACACATAAAGATCTCGATCTAGAGAGGGGTAGCAATCTAGCACATGGCATCAGCATGTATCAGAAAGCACTACCTCGTATTCCATGTGAACGATATGATGTTGGTGCTGTTGCGGATGCTGTGAGGGCTATGCATGTACCCGACATGGATGGAACACTTGATATTCCGCCGACTGTCCGAGCTGGGTTCCACGACGCTGCAGATTTCAACAAGTGGTCTGGAACAGGTGGAGCTGATGGTAGACTGTATAACAATGCTGAATCTTGGTACGGTCAGAGTAGGACACTCAATCAGGGTCTACTATGTGCCATGAACTTAATGGGAAAATTTGATGATACTAGTCTTTCCCCAGGCGATGCCATCCAGATTTGCAGTATGGTAGCAGTAGAGGTGGCTGGTGGACCCCTGTTTGAAGACTTTAACTTTGAAGCTGGACGGATATCAGCTTCCGGGGTAAGTCAGGATGGTCTCCTCCCTCTTCCCTTGGGCAACAATGTGATGCTTCGGGATTTCTTTTATAGAGCTGCCTTGGATGATGTTGATATTGTTGCCCTATCTGGAGCTCATACTCTTGGCGGTGGACAGGGTCAAGCAGGCTCGGGCTTCGAAGGAGATTTTACACCTACTCCTGAGGATTTCAGTAATGATTACTACCAACAGTTGGTGAAGTATGAGAATGTAACTACAAGTAATTGTGATTACTTTGCTGAAGGAATGACACCGGAGGACAGAGCAAGCACAGGATGCACTCCAATTGAAAGTGTTATGCAACTGCCTACGGATCGAGCTCTTATGTTAGACAGTAGCTTTAGGGATCTGGTTATTAAGTTTGCAAACGATAAACAGGCCTTCTTTGACCAATATGCTAAGAGTGTGAAGAAGATGAGCGAACTTGGACGTGACATCTCAGTACAGTGGTGTGACTATGATCTATAGGTCAAATAAATGTATCAACTCATAACCACATAGAGATGCTATTTGTTTTGAAATACCGAGCTTCAATTAAATAGTAGTGCTTGGGATGCCCATCCAATATGAACTCCGTGTCTATCCATGCTCCATGGAATGACTACTCTTGTGTGACCGTCCAAAGTCATTCATCTGTTTTGTGAGTTTGTAAGTGAGCAAGTGGAGTATACAGAAACCATTTGGCGTCTGCTGATAGCATATCCCGAGACGGTATTGAATTGGTAGGTATTATATTATGAAGTAGGAGACTTTTATTCGGGTATACTGCGAAGAACGATCTATCCTCAGGGATAGACAGACTTAGATTAGCTAAATAGACTAGGGTACCCTGTGATGTCCATTAGAAATAGGTCCTATAATATTAGACGCTTACTTCTCAATATCTAGCAACTCCCCCAAAATCAACGGTAATTGTTCTCTAATGCTGACCTTGCCTCGATATACTTTCTGGATAACATTAATATTACATTCGCACTTTTTCTTTCCGAAACCTACTTAGCCGAAGAAAGCACCCCAATTTGCTTCTTCTACGATGCCTCATTATTGACATAGTCCCAATTCAAACTCATAATAATATCTCTCCTTAATCAAAACTCAATCGACAGTTCCACCCTTTATAGTGATGGGAATGCGTTTTCGTTCACAGCAAATCCTTTTCCTTTCCCCCCTTGTCCTCGGTTCCCCCTGTTGGAGTTTCTTCGCCCATCCCGATTGCGATTGCCTCCATCTCTACGTCCGCCATCCCGTCTCCCATCACGTCTTCTATCTCCGCCTCGGTCGCGGTCATCACTTTATTTATTGTTATATTTTGGGGGAGAATTAAAATAAGGATATGAGTTAGTGAATGTGGAAAACGGCAAAACTTAGCCCAACTACTGCCCAATCGACTTGGTGGTATCGAAAGTATGCCCTTATATTCCAACCAAGAAATTGACATTGTAAATCATCTCACCTGATGGCACTCTTGACCTTAAAGTCAAGAACAAGCTTTTCCTTCTCCTTCTTTCCAGCTCCCTTCTTCCTAAGACCCTTTCCTCCACCCATGACAAGGAAGTCTGCCTCTTCCTTCTTTGCCGCAGCCTTACCGGCAAACTCATTATCTACCTCACGAGATTCAAGAGCTTTGAATGCCTCAGAGTCGGGCTTGGCCTTTTGTGCCATGTATTCATCATACGACATGGTGATTTCCTCAGGTTCAGGTTCCTTCTCCTCAACAGCCTCCTCCTCCTTCTCGGCAGCCTCTTCACTTTCAGGAGTATTGGCATCTTCTTTACCCTCGGTGACAGGGCCCTCAGCCTTCCTGGCATCGTTTTGGTCCGATCCCCAATTACGTCCGCCTCCGCCACCCTTCTTAACCTCACGACCGCGGCCAGTTCCCGATCGACGATCATGGGTCCGTTTGCCATCACGTGCGGCAGGACGTGATCCGCGTCCGCCCTTAGTATGACGGTCCTCTTTCTTAGGACTGAAATGATATACAGGCATAATGTATTGATTGGTATCCAGGAGAGGGGATAAAAGAAGAAACAAAATAAGTTTCAAGTTGGTACTGCAATTTGGATACGGCATTGCATCACAAAGAGATACCAAACAACGCAATACTGCACTTATGATATACCACCCCATTATTCAAGCAACGACACTATAAATATTCCACAACATAAATGAAACTTACGGGCGTTTCTCAACCTTAGAAGGCTCTACAACTGTCTTCTTGGGAGCTTGCTTCTTTTTGTTCACGGCAGGGGTGGGAGCTTTACGCTCAGTATCAGAGTCATCAAGTGCGGCGAAAAAGTTGGACTGGAAAGATATTAGTAAGGTATGAATGAGAGTCGGGGGAAGGGATAGGGTACGGTTAGTATGAATAAAGTTGCAATACAGAGGACATTGAAAAAGTGCATATGACGTGTTGCAAATCCCCAACTTTTCCTCACAACACCAAACCAAACGATGAATTGCACATCAAACGAGTAATATACACCTTAAATCGCCCCCAATGACTATAATACCTCCGCTTTACCTAAATCCCATCATACTTGAACACCCATATAAAATTTGGATATCATACGTCATCCTAAAACATCAACATCAACTAGCACAAAGTATCTCACCATTTTGTACTAGCTTATGTTTATTAAAGAAGGACGTGGTCGGTAGAAAAGAGTATATTAATATCTAATATCTCTGCGCTAATATGAGCTGCTAGTAAATATTTCAAAGTAGTATAGACCAAGCCTTCTGTGATGTTATATTTCAATCAATTTGAAAGAAATGTTTATATGCGCAGATGGTTTGTTTTAAGTAAGATAATTTCCCAATAACTCGGTAGTATATACTTAAGCAGATTGTCTAAAGGATGGTGTAGATAGTATATTAGCCAGTGATATCGGCGTCTTCTTGAGGTTAGTAGGAGTGGTAAAGCGATATTCGATATGTGACGACCTCACATTCTCTCACATTTTTGATGGACGATGATAAATAACTTTAGCTATCAAACGAAGATACCTTCAAGGTACGACATTTAGTGGACAGCTGCAATTCGACGAAGATATTGGAAGAGAACTCTAAAGCATCGGCTTGTTCATAAATTGCAATAGAAGAAGTTAAGCAATATAAGATAAGCAACTAAACAATAGAAGCTAAACAATATATAAACAAACAAAAATGGCCAATACAAATTTGCATGGTGATGAGTTGATTCGTCATTGTGGCTTAAACGACGAGGGGAC
>Ga0075439_10293_pt1 | contig 19797 bp, 17 predicted proteins | sample MintriSingleCell_FD_74264 | JGI IMG/M metagenome (GOLD analysis project Ga0075439, IMG submission 74264) | Marine eukaryotic communities from Monterey Bay, USA to study complex ecological interactions - Minidiscus trioculatus JGI Plate_4_G5... | ecosystem: Environmental > Aquatic > Marine >... | reverse complement strand
AGCGGCGACCATTAATTCTCAACATGGTCTTGAGATCTTTTGGAAGATCATTGTCATCTCCACTATGGGTAATAACATCATTTAGCATATGATTAGAGGCGTATGTTGCCTCGATGCTCAACGGATCACAGAGGGTATTCGTAAGTGCTGCCCATCCTCTATTAGTGATATGTGTATCGTTAATAAACAACGTATGCATACTACGATTGTTGACCAAGGCCGCTGCAAAAGCAGTAAGCACATCATCATCAATTTGGTTGCTTGATATGTTAAGCATGTTCAACTTACAGATGTTATTTTGGAGTAGGTTTGAGAATGTTTGCCAGCCCTGAGAAGTAACGGAAGGACATGACTTTAGCTCGAGTATCTTCAATGAGCTGATTCTACCAAGAGAACCGACTAATGTAGGCATAACCTCATCGTCAATATTGTTATCACAGAGTTCCAGATGCTTCAAATTGCAGTTTTTGCTTAGGGAGAGGGCCGAGAATGCCTGCCAACCACGAGAAGTAATTGAACGGCATCTCCGAAGAATTATCCTCTCCAATGAGCTCACGCTACCCACTAACCCAACTAGTGTGGTCATCACATCATCGGTGATACCTCGGTTGTTATGTAGATCGAGTTCTCGTAATGTTGATATAATATTGTTATTTTCCAGGCCACTAAAGCACTCATTCCATCCGTTTTGTGATACAGACGGTCTACCTGCCAAACTTAATTGATACAATCCGTTTGTTGATGCCAATTGATTTGCTAAAGAAGTTATATCGTCATCATTCATTTCACCATCACTTAAATTGAGATTCAAGATCTGACGTGATTGTCGAGGAAGCATTGACAGGTTGTATTTTGCAACATTATCACTGTCTAACTCTTGTGAGTTTGGTAGAGTCAATTCCAAAGCAATGTCCACGAGATTATGATGCTGATTCAATGCAGTAATCTTTAGATTTTGTAGCGATGGGGGACACTTCAGAGTAACCAATACTTTCTCCATTGATGAGTTTACTAATCCCAAAGACAAATGCTTGATATTTTGATGTCGATTCAATTGGAAGCTCAATTGATACTCGTGTGTAAGGTTTATGTGTGGATCTTGAAAGAAAGTAAAGCTATCATAGCCATCAATCTTCACGTCCTCCAAGGAAAGCTTATTACATAATGTGAGAGTCCCAATAACAAAATTGGGGCAACATCCAACGAATTCAAGGCGTTTCAAATTGTTGAATTCACCTTTCCAGGAATACAATATGAGTACCTTTGTAACTGAGCTCCCTTTGCAATAATGAAACGCCATATCCTCAATGGACCTGTTCTGATCAAGTGCTGTCAACAATTCATGAGGGTGTGCAATCGTATCCGCATCCATTCCACTTAACATAATCCGTTTCAGATGTGTATTAGATGAAAAGTATTGTGCCTCATTCTTCCAATCAATGGAGCCGAATACGTCGTCGTCGTCACCAAATGGGATGTAGATAGAAGTTGTGGCTGGATCATTGATTTTGATTTGTTCCCATGTATGTTGGAGAGATACGTCGGCGGAATCAACACTACTATCACCATCATCGGTGGAATCATATTGATCCATTGAAACATCATCATCATCTTTGTTAGTAAGACTCTCTATATAACACTCAAGCTCTTCCTCTTTTATGAAAGAGGTGACATTCTTAATGATAAGCTCCCCAAAGTTTTGAATGATATTCTCAGACAATCCACAATCGGCAAGCTCTTTAGCTGTAGTTGGAACATTTGCCGCTATAATACGCATTTCCTCATCACTTATGATATTGTTGTCGTCAATTTGTCCCTGGTATTTAAAAGGTGGAAAGAGATACATCTGAGAGAAGTGCACATCTTATGCACAAAACAATCATTCAAGCCACCTACCTCTGAAACAAGGTCCTTAACCCTCATTAACAACGCCTTATTATATTCAAGCGGTAGGACTATAACATTACGATCATAATTAATGTTTCGTGACAAATAATGATGTAATGGTAACTCCTCAGCAATTGGGCCTCCTTTTACATTGCAAATCTCAGGATTACTCTGAACTAACCGTTCAATTACCGAACCAGGGCAGTATTGATTGAAACATGCTAAATGTAAAGGGTACGTCCTTTCCATTACCTGGGAATCAGCAGCTTCAGGGAACATATCTATTAGGTAATCGATAATCTCCCATGTAATGTTCTTGTTTAAGCAAGCAAGATGGAAAAAGGTATAAAGATATGCACATTCTTCACATTTCTCCCATATTGTATTTATTGTATCTGGCCCGATAAGTTTCACTTTATCTTTCAACAAATCAAATGAAAGATTATCCGATTTACACACGTCGATGAGTTCCCTAAAAAGTTCTTCTAATGGCGTAAAGCACTCTATCTGACCACCATCCTCAATATTAATAGATTCTGCTGTATCCGCCTCGGACAAACGCTTACCGTTGAATGTAAAGTGAAGGATTGTACTATCCTTGACTCCATATCGTTTTCCATACACCTTAAACACCTTCTTCAATCTCATTGATGACCTGATTGCAAATTTTATTGTTCCATGTCCAGTACCAAGATGTGTTTCGAGGTACTTGTTTGTCACCTTAATGGTGACATCCGCAACAGGTACTATCGACATTTATAATGTGGGTTTTTGCCTTTTGTATAGAATTATACTTTGGTATTATCGATGTATATTGGTGTTTATGTTAGCAGTTATGCAGGTGGATACATATCTAGCTCCTCGAACAGATGAAAAATAAAATGACACAAGATATGTGCACAAAGTTTGGTAAAAGCTACCACGTACTAGGACCGTCTTCTAGCCAACAGACGATAGAGGAGCTCTGAATACTGATCTATCGGTGAATATACCACAACTTAAACAAGGTAACTTATTGCAATGGACTAATGGTGGTATATGGTGCTGCTCTACTCCCTCAAAGAGAGAGTAGGGAGAAAATAATACGGCGATCAAACGACTGAGCCCATGAGAGAGATGTGATGACGTTACATAAACCTCTACTAACTACCTCAGAGTCGCGTAGTTCATTGTTGAATGAGTTGTGGAGAATAGGCGATAGAAAGTGCTCATTTATTTTGCAAAGAAAACTAAAATTATACAAAGATAATGATAAAACAACCCTTCTCCACTCTCACAAATAACAAAAATAGATAATAGCTTAGTAGTCATTGAAGATATTGAAGAGATTACATACGGAGAATAATGAGTACACCACAAAGATCAGAGCATGATAAAGACAGTGATGCACCTTGTGATGAAAATGATGGATCAGTCCTTCCAGAGGAGTATACAGTATTACTTTTAGCAAAAGTGAAGAAACTTCTTGCCACGTGGGCTAATGAGGTATGTATATTGGCTATCATATATATGTTTTGAAGTTTTGTTTATATCAATTCTATTCCTTTATTATCTGCACAGGAACAAATGAATGGTAACAGTGATTTATGTGAGTAATAATATCTTGACGTCCATTGGTTGTCATACCATTAATACATCACACTCTAATCCTATTTGTATCTTTGATAGATCGGGATTTAAGGATTATGCTGCAGCAGGAAATTGTTGTGGATATAGCAAACAAAGTTCCAACTACAATGGACGAGCTTGCTATCCTCAAACTACAGCCGAATATAGTACTGAATTATGGAGAGCGTCTCGTGAAATGCATCAACATGTTCATCAAACACGAAAATCTTATGGGATATACTAAAAGTGGCGGTAATGCGAATGATAATGCTGCCGCATCTAATAACATGGGATGTGATGTGTTAGACAGTGATGATGATGACGACGACGATTCGGAGAATAAAGAAAACTGAACTCATTATTGAGATATGCAAAGAGTGTTGAGGAGACACTATTCATGATGAAGATGATAGTATATCGATAGCAAGAAAGGGGGTATGAGTATGATATGAAACTGAAGGAGGTGTGAGTCGCCTAGAAATGCAGAGCAAAAGTAGCAAGCTATGTAAATGTAAGAACTATATCATAATCACATGAATCTAGCCGTTATTCTCGTGATACGAGGATAAGGAGGTTACGATTACGAATTCTAGAATGAGACAGACTATAAGTTATTATAAGACAGCTTGAAGATAGACATCTAGTACCCCGAAAAACAAAGTCTTTTCTTACCTTTGAAAGTGTTGATATGTTCTCACATAATGAATAAACCAAAATAATAAACACATTAAAGTGCACAGGTAAGTGCTTATTGATCTTTGGGTAATAGTAAGGAAAAAAGAATTGATGCTGATGGGATTCGAACCCACGCCTATAAAGACGACGAGCAGTCCAGCAGCATCATATACACATTCTTCAGGCTTAACATCACTATCCTCCACCTTCTTCTTAGCCATGACTTCACGTAACGCAGTAATGATGTCTTTGTTGTTGTTTCCGATGATATTACAATTGATTTTATTGAGCCACTCATGTGAAACTTGCTCACTTGGGGTCTTACTATCGTGACACAGGACACACCACTATGCAATCAAGAACATCATGTGCCAATTTTCGTCTCTGAGTAGATTATTGAGAGAGAGAGAGGGAAAGAAAGTTTAGATACACAGCAGCTACATTTAACATAATTACCAACACCCGCATATCACATATAACACATACCGCTGCCTTCCGAATCAATGCCTCTTCGTGGTACCTTTTCTTTCCCCGAGAGGAAGGCCCTTTACGAACATTAATCTATAAGAGATTGAAAATAACAAGCAAATGATATGAGATTAAGTGTTTTACACACGTAAAAAGATGGTACACCACACTTACACCCTTCATTCCTCCACCCGAAGAAGAATGTACGTTCTTCGTCCTTTTACAATATATTAGAAGGACTCTAAATATTGATATCAAAATATATAAAGCTATTTGAAAGAATGGAATAGGAGGTGAAGAGTATTGTTAGGTTTAGTTTGGCATTGGATGTGTGGGAATGTAATAGGTGCACTGTCCACGAAATTGATAGGAATGTTCACTGCTGCCTGCCTGCCAATATATATATATATATATACCTCCATCAATTAATATTATTAAATCCCCATTTTTTTATCAACCCCAATGTAATTTCTCACCCCTTAATTAAATCTCACATACCATACAGCTTCACTTAATAATGGTGCACAAACTAATTGGTCAATGTTCATATCTCCTTCGTTTTTCCAACAAATACGCGCCCCGCCTAACCATAAATCCCCGCCGACAATATTATACACAACAAACGTACCTTCGTGTTTTAATACAATAAATTATATATTTCCTACCACCAAACCTGGCTATATATTGAGCTGCTGCTTGCCAAATGATTTCAATATTGTGTAGGGGACCACCATTAGACAGACTACTTGTATCACCCGTTTATGTAACCCGAAGAACTGACGGTCTTATCGTACCGTATCCTTGAAGATACCTTTGCAATTGCAATAACATCATCGTGGTGTACCTTCGTAGTTGTTGATTTGCCGACGGCGATTGGTTCATTATCAGTGTGCCGTCGACGGATTGAATTGCAATAATATATTCTCTATCATATTTGTTTTGTTTGTTGGGATTGGTAAGGGAGTGTGGTTGGTCTAACATTCAGTTCATTAATTGGATACCATATAATGACTTAATGAGAGAATAGCGACTTTGCTGAAGCACCGAGGCCATTGTTGACGTATATAGCGCTCTAAAATCGGGAGTACTCTCGGATATGGTATAGGGTGACGAGTGAGAATGATTGTGATCAATGTTCTTATTGAGGTGGGTGGGTGTTAGATAACTGATATTAGTTGATGCAGTCATAATTATGATGAGTCAGGCACCTTCTTGAAATAGTCGCTGCCGCGGGCGCCTCTCGGCAAGCTCTGCGAGGCTATTAGCCAACGCTTGCAAAAAGAGAAATCTACATGTTATTGATAGTTATCGCCATTGCCATTACAGTGATACGCCACATCCCATTGTTCTTTTGGCAAAAAATTATGGCCTATGGCGCTCTGTTTGGTTGAACTGAATTTTTTTGCTTTCTATCTCACTTTCTAACTTTGCTCGGTATCTTAGAAAGATCGTATTGCACAAGCAAAAAAAAGGTGGTTGACTTCGGCGAGATTCGAACTCGCGCCTACAATAGACTGCGGCCTAAGGTAATTCCGTACACAACATGGTCAGATAAATCCACACGAATGAGTTGACAAGGATAACACTGAGGACGTACCTTAACACAGCGCCTTAGACCACTCGGCCACGAAGTCGACATAGAGTGCAGTAATAAAAATAAATAATAAACCTAATACAATTTCCTCAAATCTAGATGGATGAGAACAAAAGTAAACAGCCGTAGTAGATAACACTCAATACTACGATACTCAATATCAAAAGGATAACACAAGACGTCGCGCCTTAGACCGCTCGGCCACAGCATCTATAATAAATGTCTATCAGTAAAAATAAATTATATATTCAGTATTATTTAGCCTCAAGGTTCGATTCCTCAACCGGTCCATTCTTTTCTTACTTCTTACTGGACTTTTGATATAAGCACAATTATAACTAGAAGATATCATGCTTGGTTTGGATGCCTATTTATTTAGCATAATATAGATGTTTTAAATTATCTGCTATATGTCTTGATGACCGCACCGACATAACCCAACATATCATCACGTACAAATCAAACTCATACCCCACATGATTTGCATACCTTATCAAGCTCTTCTACTTCCTCTTCGGTCAAGTCCCAACCTAAACATCCCAACAGTTCATTTGCCATCTTAAGATTGGTCACTGATACCAACGGCACTGCCCCCTTAGCCCGGACATAATTAATAGCAATCTGTGTCGTGGTAATATCACGATTAATCTTTGGTTTCGTTGCCTCATCCTCATACTTGGCAAGTATACCCACAACTCTTTGATCAATCTTCTCCCTTAAACTATCTTGTAACTTGAATAGAGCATCCATCTTCTCCAACTTACGCACGGCATATGGTCCGGTATCCCCCTCACCCTTTGATACTTCTCCCCCTGTTGGATTTGTCGATGTATACTTCCCCGTAGCCAATCCCCCATCCAACACATTCGTACAGATGGGTGTGATACCCAACTTCTTACATGTATCAATTATGTCCATATTCTTACGATTGGTCAAACTAAATTCAAATTGATTTGTTGATACGAATTCCCCATCGGCTCTCATTTTCTTTTGCAACCTAGCCAACTTACTAACACTCATATCAACACCACCCACATATCGTGAATGATCATCGGCTATAACATCTAACATCCCCTCCGCTAATGCCGACGATCCACCGATGTAATACCATGGATTTTGTACTTGATATAAACTCATTGATGATATACCCATACGATCACATGCATTTTCGGCTGCTGATATGATTGCCTGTGATCCACGACGGGGTAATGATTTCGATTTGAGGGCGTGTTTCCATGGATTTGGATATGTTGATGCTACCATTGGCCCTTGTAAGTTGTTACCATAGTCGATTTCATCATTGAATTTGTTAATGAATGCCTCGGCGAGGGGATTTGCTTCAGATGTTTCGACGAATGAGATTCCATTCTGTTGTAGTTTCTCGTATGCTTTCTATAAGACGAGAGGAGTGATATGAGAGCGTAGACAATAGATTTTATAAGCCGAAGGTACGATCACATGTTTGTATGGATAGCGGAGATAGAAGAATGAGCATATGATATGAGCATAAGATATGCACATCAAAACACAAAACAAACATATCTCCTCCTTCCATATCTCCCACACACTCCACTCAACACACATCACACATACCGACTACTTACCTTCAAATCAGTTTTATTAAACTTTCCCATCTTCCTATCCTTCTTCTTCAATTTACCACTAACAAATCCCTTCTTACCATTACCCCAATCAACAGTAGTAAAACCAATACGATTAGGTATATGTAATTCATTCTCATCATTATAATCTTCTGTCCAATCAATAAATAATCCTACATCATTTTCGTCTTCGGCATTTGGGTCGTCTAATACCCCGCCTGAGTCACCGGATGATAAGCCTCGTGAGGAAGATTGACGTTTGATTTTAAAATCTGGTACATAATCTTTTGCAAATAATGCGTCTACATCCATCCCTCCACCTTCTTCACTGCCATCCTCGCCACTGTTTTTGTTGGCAAACATGGCAGCAATTTCACTATCCGTCATATCTTTAACTTTTGGTTCATCATCATTTGGTTTAATATTTGCTAATTTTGCTTTTTTCAATTGTTCACGCTTGGAGCGGAGTGTGTCTAATTCTGATTCATTCTTTTGTTTACCATAGTCTGATAGATCGTCTATTGGTCCTAGTTTCAGATGAGTTGGATGACGTATATTAGAAGAGGAATGGGGTATTGGAGATAGTATAGATTTGGAGATTGATAATCCATGAGCAGTGTAGGATGTCACTGCCACGAGGATGGAGATTGTTTTTATCATTGTTTTATATATCTTTTATGTGACTGTACAACGCCGCCCGCAGATTTCGAGCACCGAACTATCAGTAGATTAATAAGACGATATTATTGATAGGATTTGCAATGTATATGGTAGTAATAGGCGTAGTTGAGCGGTGTCAATAGAAGATAGAGTTGAGTTATAATTTTTCTTCTCTCCTTTTCTATCCACGTGTCATTTTCTCAATCTTAAATTGTTATCAGTTACTACCTATATTGCCACTATCATCAATGGGTTACTATTGGTGTTGGGGAGTAGGGAGAGTTATATAAGCATTATTGCAATATGAATAGTTTTTCAAAATGTCTAGCGGTAGCATTATGAAGGAAAAGTGGTGGAGAAACATCGAACAAAAAAGTGAGCACATGATGTGCACAAAAAATCATTACTAAATTCCAAAGATGATGGATCTAATAAGTAGTCAGCTTGGTTATGCTATAAGCATACTATTGGTTTTAGGTACTACCATATATTATTATATCAAGAAAAAGATATCGGAAAAACTGTTGTTTCAAGACCCTCCGCCGAAGGAAGATTGTCCCATTTGCATGTTGCCAATGCCATATACTGAAGGATTATGTGGAGTGGGGATGGTATACATGTCTTGTTGTGGGAAATATATATGTAAGGGTTGTGCTATAGCAACAAGAGAAGAAATAGCCAAGGGAAATATCAAACGGTTGTGCCCTTTTTGTAGAATGCGGCTGCCAAAATCGAATGAAGAGTCACCTCATCCTAGTTCAGATAACGAGTGGTTGAAAAGAATTAAAGACAGAATGGAACTGAGTGATGCTGAGGCATTTTATGAGTTAGCAGAACATTATAGAGACGGGGAAAATCTTGTTAATGCATTGAATAGTGCTGCTAAGCTTGGATCAATTAGAGCGCATGCTAGATTTGCAGCTGCATATTTTAGGGATTTAGGTATTGAGGAAAATATTAATATTGAAAAAGCTAAAGCTCTTCATCACTGCAAGCTGGCAGCTATTGGAGGACATGAAATAGCAAGATTCCACCTTGGAGCTATTGAATGTAAAAATGGAAACATGGATACAGCAATGAAACATTATATAATTTCAGCTAAGAGTGGATATGATGGGGCATTGAAGGTGGTAGGGGTTGGGTATGAAGAAGGATACGTGACAAAAGATGAGTATGCAAGTACACTACGTGCATATCAAGTGTCTACTGATGAGATGAAAAGTGTGGAAAGAGAAATAGCTGCCCTACTAGAAGATTAATAAGTTAATAAGTACATTAGTTTATAGCTTTCGTATTTATAGTGGCACTCTCTTCAACTTCTCCATCATGTTAGCTCTGAATAAATCTCATCTGGTGGAGATTTCTCTAAACAAATTTCATTATACCGACGGAAGAAGTCTTTTGAATTACCAAGTCCAATCTCAAGCATTGCATCAAAGTGGACTTGACCTGCACAGGGCTCAACATACGGATTAGCACCATACTTTAATAACACATATAATGCCGACGAAGCACCTACATAGTTGTGTTTAATTATCAAATCACGGGCAAACTGTAGTGCAGTGGTCTCGTAGTGCTCTAGAAGTGGCATGTCCACATCAAACTTGCCAGTTTGGAGTATCTTCTCAGCCATGCCAGCATCGTGTTTGATGACGGCGTGGTGTAGAGGATACCAAGCTGCCCATGAGTCTTGATCGTACCGGTCCTTGCCCTCAAACGTAGGGCCAACTTTAGCATGCTTTGTCTTGTTGATAGTATTTCCAATGAACCATGCTTCGGCAGTCTTTAATCGGCCTCATCTTCTATAAACTTCTTCAGTTGCGGATTTTCGCTCGGTGCGATAAACTTTGCTGGCCTTGAGACTGGTCGCTTGATATAACAGTGGTAGTACACATATATACACAACACGGAGAGTGTAACGGCAATACTTCGATGCATATACTTGTCATTGAATAAGGTACCATTCAACATGAGGATGAACATTGTAGGCATCTCGATTCTTCTCAAGAAGTCAATATGACCGTTTGGGAGGAACCGACCAATTAGCATCGTGGTATCGCTGGTGCTTACCATAGAAGTATTGATAATAGAAGTAGGCTGTTACCATTGAGTAGCTAAATCGAATGTAAGAGTATAAAGAAAGAGTAGCCAAATCAAGTATGAGTGTGAATGTTAGCATTGAAATGAGTAAAGCATAAGCACGAGATACTTACATAAGTTTGATAACCTCAAGCTTCTGTGACCTTTCACCTTCTTTTACATTAATCCCAACCAAAGGGAAGACGTGTTTCAACACAAAACCAAAACTATGTATCGACCACATCCAGCCGTACAGAGAAGCATCGAGCTTTGCTTGATGCAATAGCGTTTCATTTGTATTTCCAATCTGCCATCCTACTCCATAATACATGGCAATGAATAGACCAAGATGATGACTATTTATAAAGATGTTATCTTTTAACTTTCTAGGTTTCCTAATCAGTAGATCGTAGAGAATGATAACTAATACCGATTGTATTGAGTACTTTAGAATGGCAACTCCTGACAGACTTGTAATGCCGAAGAAGGATGAAACACTTTTGATGTGCAAGGTGGCACACATCAAAGTGTATGTGGCCACGCCATGAGTCCACAGGATCTCTCGATATATATACTTTAGTAATGAATCAGTATATCTACCTTTCGTGGCTACATCAATGATCTTTTGGGGTACGCCCAAATTGACAAGAAGAAGAAAGATGATGTAGAATTTTGATGCATGTGAACTGAAGTCGTAGCTTGGGTGTGGTTGGTCGTTGTTAACTGTATCCCAACAGGTTGTTGTTTCTGTATTTAGTATTTCATTCATTGTTATTATTGTTGTTTATGTTGATGTTTGATTACCTTTTTTTTGAGCAGTTCAGCATTATATATGTGTTGCAATGATGTATGCCTACATCTTGTCATGAATACTCCGACTGCATGCACGTCTTACATTGTCCACGGCTGGTTATATTGAATATGATGGATGTTCCAGTGTATATTTGACACGATTCTGTATCGATGCTCTTGGTTTTAGTCAACGTTCAATGCAATCCACTATCTTATTGATCTTGCTTGTCGATTGTTGTATTCTAGGCCACGCATTGACGCCGCCGATACCGCAGATTTCGAGTACGGCACTAATAGCAGCAGATTAATAAGATGTAGTATTGATGTAGATTGCATTATATATGATATAAGAAGAGCGGCTATTAGCGTTGGAGGAATGAACTAATGGTTGATATATTATATTATTCTCCCCTTTTCTCCTCTCCCTCCACGTGTCATTTTTTCTTTCAATTTGTCTGTCTTGCTTCTATGCCGTGCTTTGTAAATAAAGAGAAGCTACCTTATTAGTTTGGGAGTAGGGAGAGTTATATCAGTATAATTGCAATATGAGTAGTCCATCAGATACATATAATTGTAGCAGTAGCAGCAGCGATGATAAGGAGGTAGCGGCGGAGATATCATCGAACAAAAAAGTGAGCACATCATGTGAGCAAAAAGTTGAGACTTCATGCAATGATGACGGTAGGTATAATACTTCAAGTAATAGTAGTTCTGTAGATGCCGTATCGGATAGTCTTTGTAGAGTAGATATATCAAATGATGGTGATGATAAGATGTCTATATCTGATGAAAAACTATTTCAAGATCCTCCGCCGAAAGAAGAGTGCCCGATTTGCTTGCTGCCAATTCCACACGCATTATCAGGATGTGGAGTGAATATGGTATATCAAGCATGCTGTGGAAAGTTTTTATGTGAAGGTTGCTCTATGGCGGAGGATAATGAAATGAGAGAAGGAAATTTGAAACAATGGTGTGCATTGTGCAGAGTACCTCTACCAAAAGATAATAAAGAGATGTTAAAACGGTTCCATAAAAGACTGAACATGAACGATGCCAATGCATTTTGTCAGCTAGGGTGTAAACACCGGACTGGTGGGGACTTTCCACAAGATTTGAATAAGGCGAATGAATTATTACATAAAGCCGTAGAGCTTGGATCATGCAATGCCAACTATGAACTTGCACTTATGTATTTGAAAGGTGAAGGAGTCGAGAGAGATGCAGAAAAAACTATCCATCATTGGAAGCTTGCAGCAATTGGAGGGCACGAAGGGGCAAGGTATAATCTGGGTGTATTTGAGTATAATGTAGGCAATATGGAGCGATCATACAAACACTATATGATTGCGGCAAGGGGTGGGTTTGATATGTCGTTGAAGAAGGTCGGAGAAGGATACAAAGATGGATATGTTACAAAGGACGAGTATGCAAATACATTACGTGCGTATCAATGCTCTGTAGATGAGATGAAGAGTAAGCAGAGGGATATTGCCGCTGCACAAAGATGAGTGAGGCTTTATAGAGGCCACGTATTGACAACGCCGATACCGCGGATTTTGAGTAAGCACTAATAGCAGATTAATAAGAGTTATAATAATATTGATGTGGATTACATTATATATGATATAAGAGCATATTAAGCAGCGGTGTTATTAGGAGTAGGAGGAGAGTTGAGCATAAAAAAAATTCTCTCCCCTTTTCTCTCCCCCATCCACGTGTCATTTTTTCATACAATTTCTGACGATGAAAGAGTAATACAATATGCCATAAATACTTGGAGCGTAGGGAGTAGATTTATATAAGTATAATTGCAATATGAGTAGTAGCAGTTCATCAGTTGATAAAGGAGAATGCGGTTTATGTGGTTGGGGACAAACTAGTAAATTGTGCATATCATGTGCACAAAAAATTGAGCAGGCAAATGCTGACATATCGAATGGTTTGGATTCACACAATTCTTCTGGTATCGATACCGTATTGGACAGTCTTGGTAGGATAGATTTATCTAATGATGATATAGAAAAGATGAGAATATCCAAGAATAAACTGTTTGCAGATCCACCACCGAAAGAAGATTGTCCAATTTGTATGCTGCCAATGCCTCACGCATCATCAGGATGTGGAGTAACTATGGTTTATATGCCATGCTGTGGAAAGATGCTATGTCATGGATGTTTGTCGGCGGCAGCTAAAGAGATTGAAAACGGCAATATGAAAGAGTGGTGTGCATTTTGTAGATTACCCCTGCCAAATACAAACAAAGAGTTGATGAAGAGAATTAAGAAGCGGTTGAAACTGAACGATGCTCTGGCTTTCCTTGATCTGGGAATGCAATATCGAGATGGATACATGGGGTTGCCACAAAATATGAATAAAGCATTAGAATTGTGGAATCGGTCAGCAGAGCTTGGTTCCTGCAATGCACACGCTTGTCTTGCGACCGCATATTATCATGGTGAAAGCGTAGAAGAAGATAAGGAAAAAGGAATCCAACATTGGATGCTTGCGGCAATTGGAGGGCACGAACATGCGAGGCACAATCTAGGCATTATGGAAGGAAATAAGGGTAACATCAGTCAGGCAATGAAACACTTTATGATTGCAGCAAGGTGCGGATATGATGACTCTTTAAAGAAGATTGGAGAGGGGTACAAGGCTGGGTATTTTACAAAAGAAGAGTATGCAGCAACATTACGTGCTTATCAAGTGTCGATTGATGAGATGAAGAGTGATGAAAGAGCTAAATCTGCACAAAGATGAGTCGTAGTTGCAAAGCAAGACCCAAACAGGAACAATTACGGGCGCAACAGACTCGGTATGCGATGAAGAGTAAGCAGAGGGATATCGCCGCTCTGGTTTTCATTGAAATTGAAAAAGCAAGACCCAAAAGCACGTCTAATGCTGAATCTACCATGTGATGGCGTTGATATCGATGGGGGAAGAAGAAAGGCAATATATATATCGAATAATATAGCACCGAAGAGAACAAACGCCACCGCACATTTTTTCACCTCTATTTACAATCTCTTTTTCAAAAAGTGCTCTGTCCGTCGTTTCTTTTTACTCCAATTCATCTTACGATATAGACTAGATATAATAATGCAGCAGTGGGAGAGGAAATACTTTTCAATATGAGTAGTAGTACGTCTTCATCAAATGATACATCAATGTCCGCATACGATCAGAGCGAGGTATTATCGTCTAACGAAAAAGTGAGCACATCATGTGATCAAAAAGTGGAGAGTTGCAATGATGATGGTGTAGAACATAATCCCTCGAGTAATAGTTCTGGTATCGATGCTATATCGAATAATCTCGGAAGAGTGGATCTATCTAAAGATGGTTTAGATAAGTTGGCTATATCCGATGATAAACTGTTCCAAGATCCTCCGCCGAAAGAAGATTGTCCGATTTGTATGCTGCCAATGCCCTTTTCAAATGGATCATATGTAGGGAAGATATTTATGTCTTGCTGCGGGAAGATGCTGTGTATTGGTTGCTCTAAAGCGGAGGATGATGAAATAGATAAAGGGAATCTTAAAGATTGGTGCTCGTTGTGCAGAGTACCACTACCTGATTCGGATAAAGAGAATGTGAAGAGATTAAGAAAACGAATGAAGTTGAATGATGCTGAAGCATATCTCCAGCTAGGATTAGACTATTATTATGGGAAATCAGATTTAGAGAGAGATTCTCTCTTTAACAAGGCAATTGAATTGTGGAACAGGGCAACTGAACTTGGATCGATTAGAGCGCATTACAACCTTGCTTTGGCATATTCGGTAGGTGATGACGCTGAGAAATATAAGGAAAAGGTAATCTATCATTATAAGCTTGCAGCAATTGGTGGGCACGAAGGAGCAAGATATAATCTGGGTGTATTAGAGTATAATGAAGGCAATATGGAGCGATCATACAAACACTATATGATTGCGGCAAGGGGTGGGTTTGATAAGTGTTTGAAGAAGGTCGGGGAAGGATATAAAGCTGGACATGTGTCAAAAGAGGATTATGCAACCACATTACGTGCCTATCAAAGCTGTCGAAATGAGATGAAGAGTAAACAGAGGGATATCGTCGCTGCACAAAATTGAGTCGTAATTGCAAAGCATGACTCAACAGCTGAACAACATAAGCAGTGGGAATGAAGCTATCTCTCCTCCCATAAGTTGCAATAAGACAACTCAATCTTCTCAATGATGATGACCAATACAATGACCAATACTACCACAATTTTACTATTACTCCTTTGCAACAACAATATAATCACCAACACAGTATTAATAAATGCACAACAAATTATTACGGCAACATACAATCCAAATTATACAGCTCCGACATGTTTAACTCCTGCAATGAAATGTGAGACCGTCGATCCATCATGGGGAATTGATGGTGTTGGATTCTATGAACCAAACTCTCCAAATACTATCGATGATTGTGTTGATTACTCTAATACATATTATGGACGAGATGAATACATAATGAAACTTTTAGTACGGAATGTGGATGGTAACATCATCACGGGAGGGACTAGTGTTAGAATTACAACACGAATCAATACTGCCGAGAATACAACAACAAGAGCTGTACCCGATGATGAGGAAGTTGTACACTTTTACTATACAAGAAACGTTACATCAACACCCATTAACTGGGAATATATTACTACCAAAACAAGAAATACTGGTGTTGGTGAATCGACGATACATACATCTGTTTCATTAGATTATCAAGGAGGATTACAAGCTGTTCGTGTCAATCTAGGATATGGTATTTATACACCACAAGAATGTGCAAGTGATGGACTTACGAATGGTGATTCCTATGTAGATGTGGATGATTTGGTATTCTATGTCGTGCCTGGACCACCAAGCGTGAGTCCGACGTCATCTCCCACGAATACAGATGCTCCAACGATGATGCCAAGTGTATTAACAAGTGAACCAAGTTCTTCCCCATCAGGTAAGTTAACTGATGTGCCTTCTGTTATACCAACTAGTGAGAGTAGTAATGAACCTTCGATCGGGCCTTCTGCAGTCAGTAGTCAAGCTCCATCAAGTCAGCCGACGTCCATGCCGCCTAGTGAGAGTGTCTCTGAAATGCCTTCTGAACAACCTAGCTGGAATCCAACAATTGGGAAGACTAGTACTCCTTCGAGTGAGCCTTCGGTACCTCCTACAAGTATGTCATCTATTCAACCATCGAGTCAACCAATTGATCAGCCATCTAGTTGGCCGTCGAGTCAACCAATTGAGCAATCGTCATCCCAGCCCTCTTCATTGTCCTCATCTAGCCAGCCCTCCTCGAGACCGTCAAGTCAGGCCACATTGAGACCGTCTAGTCAACCCTCAATAACACAAACATCCAATGAGCCTTCGTCAATGACCTCATACACATTGAGCATAGTCGATGATACTTCTAGTCAACCGTCATCCCAGCCCTCATTAAAGCCGTCTAGTCAGACCACATCGATACCCTCTACCCAGCCTTCAATACAAACATCCAATGGACCTTCGGTAATGGACTCTTACAGACCAATCATAGACGATACTACTGCACTGCCCTCACTAGAGCTATCACAATGGCCAAGTGTAGCGACGACAGATCTACTCTCATCTAATCCAACAATAGCTAACGTTCACTCTTTCCAATCCTCACAAACAGAAGAACCAAGCTCTACTCCAATTGTAGCAGTGACTAGTGTAGCACCAACAATTGAATCAACTCAGACTGAACTACTGACGATGATCAACTCAACAGAAGGCGTGAACGGTACACAATCCCCTTCTCCAAGCAGTATTGACGATGACGATGATATCAATGTCGGAGATGACAATCCATTTGCTAATGACGACGAGGAACTTCTAGATGACGATGATGAATCATGGTTTGAAAAGTTACCATTCTTGCCCAATTCATCACCATATACAAAGAGGAACAATATACTCGAAGTGGGTATATCCTCATTTGTTGTACTCCTTAGTTTGATAATGATATAATGTAAAATAGAAAAATGAGCATATCTTGTGCACATTTATTTTATAGGTACCCAGGTACCCAGCCATCATGTGCCCTCTACTGCTATATTGCACCACTACTTAGTTTGATAATGATTTAAATGCTTAGCAGTCTATAGCTGTACATACATCCCTTCCTCTTCACACACTGATCGATCCTCCCTTATACCCCCGTTCACTTACTACTCTGAATCTGAATCGAACTCAGAATCAGAGGGATAACAAAGGCTGCAAGGTCACACGATTCTTTTTGGGAGCAGCTATAACAAATGTTGAGGTGGTAGCACGTTTCACTTTTAGTAGAGCAGCTTGGACAATAAACCTTCTTGCATTCGTCACAGGCCTTTAGCAAATTACAGGATACACAAATCGGTTTCAAACAACTGTAACAACAAAATTGAATGCCAACTGACGAAGTATGCCTACGGCCTCTGATAACAAGATTGCATTTCGAACAGCTGATGCTAAGACGACCAAGGTGTACCATGTAACCGTTTCTGAAGTTCACTAACCTTTCGCTCCGAGTTCTGATCCACTCATAAGGAAACTGGATATACTTTAATGAACAGCCCTGAACAGAAATGACACTTTCAAGAATAGGAATGACAGTCTCTTGACATATCCGACTCGACTCTCTCCTAGAGGAGTCACCACCATGATGTTCCAAAAGACTCAGATCTAACAGTTCTAAAGCAGTAGAAAATTGTAGAGGTACCAATCCACGGCCGGTAATGTTGGTACATCCTGTCAGCTTTAATCTCTTGACTGTTTGCTTGATGCATGACAATACTGCAAAAAGGTCATCGTCCGTTAGTTTCTTGGCAAGACTCTTCTCAACTTCCTCAAAGTCAAGTATCTCCCATTGGGATGACAGTGACATGATTGCTTTACTCGTCTCTGATAGTTGCTTATCTCCACGTGAATTCTGCCATGAGGATGACGGGGCAGTTAAGATACGGCAAATAGAGCCCTTGATGGCTTGGGCAGAAAGGATGCCACATGTATTAATATCCCGGCAGGAAGGTCGGTGATGTTCATCCTTGTTGATTTGTTTATCTACCTAATCTGATCTTTGAACTAAATTGAAACTGATGGCGATGATGTATGTTGTGAACTGATTCTGTTTGTTGTGTAATGATACTAAGGCGTAATGAATCATGACATGTTTGCCCTTTCTATCATGTCCTTTCGTATCGATAATCGGGACTCCTTAGAACCTAACCCTGATACTGCCTACAATACCCCACGACCTTGTGCCTTGTACATATATTTTACTTATTATTACCATAAGCTTAATCTTATCTTGGTGGGAAGACACCTCTACTTGGCATGATAACAGCTAGATAACCATCAAGAAGCGGCTCTTTCATCAGTAACGATACATCTCCTTGCGTTGTTAAGCCATCTGTAGTACTGGTATCACTACCACAGTTCGATCTATCAACTACTAACCGATTGCTAATCTCAATAACTGTACCCTCAACACAGCATTTCAATTGTATCTCTTTACCATTTGATAAGGTAACCGTGCATAATTTATCTTTGGGTGATACATATCCATCATGATTTGCTACCTCTATCTCTTTACGACTACCCTTTCCGTCAGCTTTGCCACCTTCTGCTACAGTATTATCAGTATTCTGTTTACTTTGTTGTTGTTCTTTCTTCCTCTTCTTCTTCTTGGTACGCATCTTACCCCTAGCAGATTGTGAATCTTTAGAAGGTTGTATATGATATTTGATATCTTTAATTTGGATACCTTCTGTACTGTCATCAACATTTGATAAACTACCTAGCTGTTGTTGTATAACATTACCAGCAGTTATAATGCATAATCCGTTTAGATGTCGATGTACTACTTGATTACCAATACTATGAGATTGCTTATTAGATGTTGCTTCTGATATAGATGAGGTATCCTCCATCAAAATGTCATAGGAGGCATCAAAGTATCGATGAGGAGTGCCCGGCCTGCCGGATGATGAACGTTTGTTGAATGATATATCTGTATATGATTTAGAATTATCAGTTTGTTGCTTCTTATTGTGGTTACGCTTTTGTTTGTTGCCTTCTCCATCCAACTTTGATGATGATGGGTGATTATCGACTTTGTTGCTCATTTTTTGTTGCAATGGATTTCTCTCGCTAAAAAGATGATACCATTATACTGTCACTGTTCTTCTAGACTAACTCATACACTGATCTATATCGATAAGAGATTCCTGATTGAATACGCTTGCCGTTATATCTCTCGCCTATCTCCTATCATGCAATTTGCAATAAAAATCCTTTGGCGTTTAGTCACTAAAATATCAATTCGATTCACAAAATTGAGCGGCTATTGGATGGATATAGGGTGTAGTTTGTGGTATGTACTTTATGATAGTAGGAAGAGGAACCTTAAAGCTGTACA
>Ga0075439_13783_pt1 | contig 19800 bp, 16 predicted proteins | sample MintriSingleCell_FD_74264 | JGI IMG/M metagenome (GOLD analysis project Ga0075439, IMG submission 74264) | Marine eukaryotic communities from Monterey Bay, USA to study complex ecological interactions - Minidiscus trioculatus JGI Plate_4_G5... | ecosystem: Environmental > Aquatic > Marine >... | reverse complement strand
ATACAACACTCTCACCTATATTTATATTATTTATCTAATGATTAGTTTTAGATAGCGTTGCTCTACTGTGTTTAGATCTAAGAGAGAAGATAGGGAGATTAAATTGTTAGTGGCTGGTCAGCGTGCATCGATTATTATTACCCCATCTAATATCAATATTAATTGCAATTCAAGTATGTCGATTAGTTCAATATAAATCGATATAAGATATATCAGTGGCCACACTCTCATACTCATGCTCCATATGTCCATGTGTCATAGTCATAATAAATAGAGAAGATGCTACACACCCTCATACATACACACAGCATTCATTCAATCATCGATATCCACTATAACACTCCGTCGCCCTACAAGGCCCATTGATAATAATAATAATCAACAACACAGTGTCGTGTCATAAAACGATCTATGCTTACCTATTTCTTATATTTCACCAAACTTGAGTACATACCGAGTTGTAGTAGTTGTAGATTCATTTACAACTAAAATAGTGTTGCTGCAGCTGCATATTGCATCATTATATCTGAATCGAGGCCATTTTTGTGTCGACGCTTTTGCAAAAGCAGATGTTTTTTGGCGAGGAGTACGTGAGGCAGATCTAATCATTTTCAATGTGACATGAATATTGCTGGAGTCATAGGGCTTCTCAAGCAAAATGACTATGTCCAGTGTGCAGTCAGTTGGTTAGGGTCTTTTATTGAACCTTGAATGCGAGTTATCAGCCGATGGAGGATGAATGGAGCCGAGAGACAGAGCAATCAAATATGTTCTCTTTGTATTATGTGACGGATAACAATAACCTCCTCTCTGTTGCCGGGGTACATAATAATAATGGAGAGTGTTCTAATTCTAGGGAGGTAGTATCAAGTATATCTCGTGCAATCCTTTAAAGAAAGAATGTGTCGTACGAGCTTCCTGCTATCTTTAAATTCTGTTACTCTATTTACACTATATACATCCATACTCATATCTTTTATGCAGACTTGGCAATGTATGACTTACAATCAGAGTCTTGTACCGGTCTTGCTAATCCAGTTATAACCTGAGTACAATCCAAACTTGCCCGGCGGAACATTTGTTCAAGTTCCTTACTACAATCACTGCTACTATGGCTATGAGTCTTTAGTATCTCATTCGAATCAGAGGTCTGATCATCCTTCTTGGTAGACTGAGATGTAGAGCCCAACAATGTCTGCCTTGGTAATGATATGGGCTCTTGTCCTTGTACCTCTTCTTCTTGGAGAAGCGACTGTTCGTTTCTTCCAACTTGTTGAACTTCATAACTCATACCAACTTCTTGATCTTGCATGTGGATATCAGCATCAGCAGCACTTTCAATAACTGCTTCTTCACCTTGCCCTCTCTGAAGAGGAAGGGATATAGTACTTGTACTAGCAGTACTAGCTCGTAGTAAACTTGGCAAGATGGTATCATCTCCTTGTCCCTGTTGATGTTGTGTCCTCTCCATCATCTGTTGCTTAAGGAGTAACAAGTTCGATCCTTCACCCTTGAGGAAGTCGAGTACACGTTTCCTTGATCGGCATGATTCTACGATGTCGATGTGGTGATGAGGTTTTGGAAAGATGAAGAAGTTGTGTGTGGTGGTTAGTGGCCTGTTAACGTTGTGTATAACACAGAACAAGCTGGTACAAAGAGCACATAAAACAACACTAGAACTTACCCCTCATAGTCTTAGAATGAGCACGTCGTAAACCAAACTTCTTATCCCAATCATGTATACTTTGTTGACTTGCCTGTGATGCCTCCATTGATAATGCAAATTGCGGTTGTGCTGCCGTTGACATTGATGCGGTACTACTACCCTTATCGTTGTTGGTATTTGTTTGTTGATATAAAGAAGATGACGATGAAGCAAGAGATGACGAGAGGTTGGATTTAATTTGGTTTGATAGTGCCTTGATTATTTCAGACGATGGTGTTTCATTGTATGAACTAGGCTTTGTTGGATGATTATTATCCTTGATGGACTTTGTTGGTTTGGGACTACTATTGGAACTTGGCTGCCATACCACTGCTGGTAGTTTCTTCTTCTTAATTTGATTCACCTTCTTCTTCTTTGACTCCTCATTCATTTGAACATCATTGTTGTTACCAACTAACAACGGTGGAGGGGGCATGGTATTAATTACATCCCCTCCTTCATCCTCCTTACATTCCTTAATACCAATATTACTAAGGAAGTAATTAGCAAACATGGTTGGTGTATTAACATCGCCAATTTTAACTTTGTCCAAGTTTGTGGGTGGTGATAATGTAGATTCACGTCGTCTGTTAATACCACCCGTCGGTAAGGCCTTTTGGGTGTTGGTAGCAGCAGTCGGCATCGGTGGTGGTGACCTTATCCCGCTACTACCTCTACCCGGACTAACAATTGTATCAGTCAACATAGCCAATAACATTTCATTATTATTGGAATTTAATCGACGTTTCTTTGGTTTCGATATGTTGCCAAAGTTTATGGTTGGCACTACTTCTTCCATGTAACTCGTATTAGTTAGTAAAGTAGACATCATGATGTTATTACTTTGGTTTGGTTTGTAGATTGAATTCCTTCGTGTCATTTTACTTTCATTGTTGATATTGTACTGTTCCATTTCATTCATGTATATTTGACCATTGAACAATTTGTTCATTGGATTAGTGGGCCCTTGTTGTTGATCAATGGAATGGAATGGTCTACCAAATGTATCACCACCCATCTCACCACCCATCCCGCTAGAAGTTGCTAAATCTTCTCCTCCGTAACCATAACCCTGCTGCTGCTGTTGATTATTTTGAAAAGGAGCTTGACCATAAGTAAATGAAGATGAATAAGGACGTTGTTTATATGATGTAGTATAGTTTTGTTGCTGCTCGTTGTTTAACGATTGTGTCAATCTACCACCACTATTGGCAGAGGTTTTACCACCACGACGTGATATTGGATGACGTTTACTTGGTAATTTCAATGGTTCGGGTATGAACTGCTGCTGCTGCTGTTGTTGTACACTCATCATGTTATTGTGATTATTGGTATTATTGTGAGAGGCTGAACTATCATTAGCTGTACCGCATAACATTACCTCTTCTTTATTACTGCCACCACTAACACCCATGGCACTATTATCAAACAACTTCTGCTTACGTTCCTCATTCTCCCTCTTAATAACATTAATACTTTCATTCATTTCATTCACTTGAGTTTGTTGCCATGTTGTTAATTCCTCCTTACTTGCAGTATTATTATGACGTTCGGGAGAATCATTTTTAAAGGATGATAATATAGTTTCCTGTTTTAATAATTCTTGTTGTAATATGTATAATTGTTGTTGTTCAGGGAATAAGTTGTATTGTTGTGTCGTGGACTTAGGTGGCTGTCTGGTGGTTGTAGGGGGTTGGTTTGTATTGATGTTTATCATCGATGTTGGCATGTTGGTATTGATTGACTTTTTATATGATGGTATATTATCATCGTTAATTTGATCCATTTGTTGATTATTCGACGACATGGTAGTATACTGATGTATTGATAGCAGTTGCAATGGTGATATGATGTGTCAGTGTCAGGAGATTCAAAGAAATAATGGTTATCTCTTCTGAATCGATACGATGCCTTAGAGCTTGTTTTAGGTTTTAGAAGGTGTTTTATGTCTCGAGATACTTGTAGGTATTTGCAATGTTCAAAGATAGGTCAATGCAGATAGGCTGTATAGTATATTAGGATTTATGAGAGTAGTCAGCATTGGTTTGTGTTGCGTTTTGATGCGAGCGAGAGCATCTTACTAGTGTATCGGCTAGTGAAACGATACACATGTAAAGCAGCCAATACCGGTCTCAGCGCTTTGTCTATCAAACAGTTTAGCTGTCTAGGGAAGAGACAAATCTTTACCTCAAAACTGCATAGACATTTAAAAAAATGCATAGGATTTAGATCTTGGATCAGCATGGAAGCTAATTAGATTCTTGGCTAGGTAAAGAGAAAGAATAGGACAAATCTGTGCCGTGCACAAGCTCGAACAACTGCACGATTGGCTTTATGCTACTTTTTATTGATTACATTGATCATAAATCTCCACATTGCAAAGCAGACCAACAACAACCAACACCAAATCCTCAACACTGAGACGATGAAGCTTTCTCCAATGACTTCGATCATCAAACCACTAGTTCTTCTTCTCCTCCTCTCGTTTAATGTCATTGTAAATGCTGTCTCATTAGCATCATCCTACTTCCCAAGTGTATCAACTGATGAGAAAGAAGTGTATACTAATTGGGTAGCTACTCACTCCTCGTTGTATCCTCGTCATACCTTCATGCCATCATCTTCTTCCAATGATGACGACGACGGAGCAGCAATCTTTTGGAATATCAATAATGATGAAGATACTATCGACTTTGCAATTGCAGTTCGATCGGAAGGTTGGGTAGGATTTGGTTTAAGTGAGGCCGGTGGGATGATGGGTAGTGACATGGCATTGTATCGTTTAGTGAATCCTGATGATATCATCGATGCGTATGTTGTTGACGATCGTTCTACACCGTAAGTAGACATATGGTATTCTATCTCAGCAGACAAATCTCTTGCCATATAATCTTTGTATGTAATTGAATACTAATACCAACATCTTGTCTATACTTCCTTTCACATACACAACAGTTTGGAGGACGACTGTCAAGATTGGACATTAAAGGAAACCACCACAACTGATGGTTGGATGATTGTCGAGTTTAGTCGTCTACTCGATACACAAGATAACCAAGATCACTCCATTAAGAAGGATGTAAACCTATGGTCACCAGCAACTCGTATCATTGCGGCATGGGGAGATAGTGATGATATCTCCTATCATGGACAGAAGAAGGCTCGTGGTTCTGTTCGTTTGTTTGCTACTCATTCCAATGAACTTAGTGAGATGGAAGCCCAAATTGAAACTCTTGAAGATCAATCCGATGGATACTTTGACTTTACAGAAGATAACTTTACTATCCCTGCAGTGGATACTCATTATGAAGATGTATGTAAGGAGTTTGACATGCTTAATTTGAACTTGCCAGAAGGGCAGAGTATGGTGACGATGATTGGAGTTGTTCCGCTTATTCAAGATGAATCTGCACAGTTTGTTCATCATTTCATCGTGTCTCTCCAGAAGGATTGTACCGAGGAGAGCGCTTTGACAAAGACCATGGTGTATGCTTGGGCGCCGGGCGACGAGGGAGTAAGGACTCTTTTGTTTTTGTTTGTAATGTGTGTGATGATCACATGATAGTTCACATGTGCACATCTTTCTAACCCGGTCTTTTTCTCCCTCTCTCACCTCTTCAAACTAGTGGGCGTTACCTGACAATGTTGGCTTCCCCATGTTTGATAATATCAACAACCAAGCTATTCATCTCGAGATTCACTATGATAATCCATCACTCATTGAAGGAAGGAAGGACTCCAGTGGACTACGATTTTACTATTCAAATACCGAAAGGATTCATCGTGCTGGCATTCTGCAAGTTGGCGATCCTTTTCTTTCCTTGTATGGACAGGATATTAAGGATGGATTGACTCAATATGAGTTTACTTGCCCCGGAGAATGTTCGTCTTCCATTCTGGCCAAAGAGAGAAGCGGAGATAACCAAGCCGTAACCGTCTTCTCGGAATGTAAGTTCAATATGTCTTCAATCCATCCGATCTGTACTATCAGCTACTCTGCCAATATACTAACTCTCTTTTGTGTTCTTTAGTCCTTCACATGCATCAAAGTGGAATTCATATGAAAAATGAAGTCATCCGCCGAGAGGAAGTGATCCATACTGCCACATCGGAAGTATATGATTTCGAACAGCAAGGAGCCTATCATCATCCACAAGACTCGTATGAGGTTAGGCCGGGAGTTTCGTTTAGAGTGACATGCTCATACAAGGACGGCACCGCATTTGGTCTATCATCTTCGGAAGAAATGTGCATTTCCTTCTTTTACTACTACCCCGCCAAGACATTAATGGGAGATATTCCTTGGACCTGTCCTTTCCAGCCATTTTGGACAGAGTTTGGTGTCGATACAACTTTAACTTGTGCAACAGAACTCGAACATACCGAACTAAATGAGATTAACGAGTTGGGAAGAAGCTTTGGTAAATCTTCTTCTAGTCAATGCACAGCTAATACTGGCGGCGGTAATGATATTGATGAACCCTCATCCGACCCTCAAGAAGAGCCTGGCATTATTATTGTTGATCCAGAAGATATGGAGGACGAGGATAGCAGTGCTGGTTGGTTAGGGGTATCAATCTTATTTCCAACTCTATCTGCATTAATTGTGGCAGGTATCATGTAAAGTATGTCTCTCTCAACTCAATCCACATGCTTTGTATTGTATGCCGATAATTGAGGTTTGATGAATGAATTTACATGTATAGAAATCTGTTTGACCATAATCTAGACTTTGTTTTTGAAACAACTTTCCATCTAAACTTTCCAAATACAATATCCCAATATGAAATACTCGTATTCATATTATCTTAACACAATCCTCGAATGTCGTCGTCACATGTCAACTACTCTCATATATATCAAAGTGCTCATTAAGTTCTGTTGATCTTTGCAATACTTGATATACGGTGTTTCACATCTTCTACTTCCTTACATATCTCACAGCAAACGGCGGCGGCGTATAGAATTATGTTGCTAATATGCTAATAATAAAACTACTTTGACCACATTGTAATATCACTTGTTTTAATCTGCTCCTTCCAATTCATACCATCAAAATCTTTCCATTCAATCTTATCAAATATATTCTTCCAATCTTTAATACAATATATTGTTACAGCATAACAATCTGGATTTGACCGAGGTTGATAATAAGCCTGCACACCACATATTTTACAAAACATATGTATTGCAATCTTTTCATTAAATTGATATGTTGATAGTTTATCTTGACCAGTTAATAGTTGAAAATCTTTCTTTTGAACTATGAAATGATGGTTTTGCTTCATTATGCATATTGAGCAATTACATCTGTAGACTGATATAACTTTGGGTATACCTGTACATTTGAATTTGATAGCTTTGCAATGGCAGCTACCCTCGACAGTGATACTTTCTTCTTCTTCCATGTTGATGGTATCCTACTTAAATACTAATATTGATTTATTAATCCTCTTTATTAATCCTCAATTCTTACTATAAAACTACTCATAACTTGTGTCAATCTTACAGATAACAGTAGCAGACTGTATGTCCATGCTTTGCAAATAGCTCTCTTCGAAGATTACCGCACATAACACATAAGAGACTAAATATAGTATTACTTAGGATACATAGCATGTCACATCATCATTTTTCTTGGAAAATTTGCTCTCCCCCTTACTTTGATACGATACGAACGGACAACACAATAATCATACACCCCCCTATCCGAACTATTAGTAAACCCTACTATGGTAGATGATATATTAGGTGAAACAGTAGAATCAAATCGGATATACACTGCATCATCTTCCTCGTCATCGTCTTCCCCCGATAATAATAACAAAACACAACAAAAACATAATATGTCATCGTCGGCTGCATCGAATCAACGTCTCTTCATTGACGCTTCTACCACTGCTCCTCAATCAGCCTCTACAAATAATACTAATAACAATAACACATCACCGCAGCAACAGCAACAACAAGAGGGAGACACACCAACATCAGCCCGCACACAAAACACATCCCTCTACGCCGATGACGACTCCGCAGTCTCCTCCGAGGTAACAGATGATGGCACAAACAGTGATCCAGAAGTACCAATTTTAACACGAATGGAGGTAGTTCGCGAAGAGGAAGTATTACCACGTAATCGTAGAGAGTGGTGTATTGTACTATTAGCTATATTATGTATATTGTTAATAGCCGCGGGTGTGGGTGTGGGTGTTTATTTCTTAGTACGACATTTAACTAATGATGATGATACGGATAAGAGTGTCCCTCCTCCTCCAGTGGTGACGATGTCTCCTACTGGTAGTCCAACGTCAATGCCAACTAATGGTACCTTGCCACAACCAATGCCTGGCTTGCCAAGTGATTTAGGAGGGGCTATTCAATTACATGTTTTACAACAGGGTATATCCAACTTGTTATCGTTTGGAGAGCCTCCCGACAACACTACTGACGACATTATTGGTACTGACGAAAATACTAATAATGACAGTGACGAAGGAAGTAAGACACCACAAGAATTAGCAATTGACTTCCTAGTATCAAAAGATACATTACCAGTAGAAGTATTAGATGCCAAAAATGATGAAGGTAATACCGATGATGTATTCGGATCTACAAACGATAAAGATGTATTAGTAACACGTCCATATTTAACAATTGACACTCCTGCCTATCGAGTAGCACAGCGATATGCTGCCTTAGTATTATATTATGGTACCAATGGTAATGAATGGTTAAGTAATAATCGATGGTTGGAACCGGGTGTACATGAATGTGATTGGGTGGGAGTTACCTGTGAATTAGTGGAAATTCCCAGTATCTCATTGAAGGATGCGTTAGTTGATCCTACTGACTTACCAACAACAACTGATAGTAGTAATATGGATGTAACAATGGAAAGAATGATTACATCAATTGACTTACCCAAGAATAATTTACAAGGTAATATTCCACAAGAGTTAGTTGCCTTACCATACATTGAAAGATTAGGATTATGGTCCAATGAATTAACAGGTCAAATACCAAATACTATTGGTAAACTATCAAGATTATCAAGTATATTATTAGATGATAATGATCTATCAGGAAGTATACCACATGAATTGGGTGATTTAAATGAATTAACTACCTTATTCTTAGGTCTTAATAAGGATATTACTGGTCGTATACCCAACAGTATACATAACTTATTCAAGTTGCAAAAGTTGGGATTGAATGACTTATCATTATCTGGTCCTATACCTAAAAAGTTTGGTCAATTATCTAACCTTACATGGTTGGATTTATCAAAGAATGAATTAAGTAATACATTGCCTAATGAATTGAGTAAAGTGACGAGTTTACAAACATTATTGGTTAATGATAATGAATTAAGTGGTAGTATACCTGAATCGTATGGTGAACGATTAGTGAACTTGATGAGATTGGAAGTACATGGTAATGATTTGACGGGTAGTGTTGATAGTAGTTTATGTGAATTGACTACTAGTGGTAGTTTGGAAACATTGGTTGCTACTGATTGTGGCAGTAACGAGGGTGGAGGTAGTATGAATACTATTTCATGTGATTGCTGTACATCTTGTGTGTAAGAGATGGAAGAAGATATAAGGAGGTGGGGGGGGAGACTAGAGGTAATGTTGCAATTGATATGCTTTCTTGTGGGGGTATCCAAGAAAGAGAATATGGGGTTTTGTTTGTTATTAGTATTCAAAGATATTCATAGTGCATATAAAAAGAATAAGTGATATTGTATTATTGACCTATAGTAGGATAGTAGAGATGTATTCTTATTCTGTGATAGGTGCGACCTATTGTCGAAGACAGGAAGTTGGGGAGAAAGATGGGATCATAAGATACTTCAAGGCTAGGCTCATCTTCCGCTTCCACCTGATCACTTGCAATGTCGTATGTTCATCTATAGGGAGAAGATAGACCATTGGGATGATACACCGCGTATAACGAGGCCGAGGAGGCTGTGCCAATTGTGTTACCGACGATGATACCTTCGTCTATGGTATGCCCTCAAATACGAAAATTTAAGGATACCTCTCTATTTTTTCAATCTCTCGGAATCCAAAACAACAATCGAGGCTCCAAAGTACACTGACCATGACGACGACAATTACTATTATAACTGCGCTAATCTTCAGCTGCCTTCCTTATAATATATACTCCTTCTCGGTAGTTCCATCGGCTACGCTGAAACCGCGGCTCTTTGCTCAACAAAGCACCCTTTACTCATCAAATACTCAACAAGATATTGATGACTCATCACATCAACATGAACATCAACTTACAACTACTGAACAAATAACAACGAGACGATCACTATTGCAACAATCTCTACTAGCAACATCAATACTAACTTCTACAACTGCACAGCTAACATCATCGCCATCGGTGGCAAACGCTGCAATCGGTACATTACCAGAATTTAGTAACACAAATGCTATATTGCAATCAATAACAATTGATGTTACAGATAAGACACAGTATGATGACACTATCGACTTCTTTTCGAAATCATTTGATGGGTGTAAGGTGGTACGACAACGGAATAATAGTGGAGGTGGTGTGAAGGATACGGTATGTTACATAATATACTTTATGATGTTTTATGCACTTTGACTACTATTTTGTTTTTGAGTGTATATCTCATGTCTAATACCTACCTTACATCGACCGTGAATACAACTTCATCAAACACATACAAACAAAAACAAACGAACAACATAATAGTGGATAGGATTTGGTCCTGAACAATTATCAATCCCATCCAACTTTGAAATACCAGTATCATCCCCCTCTCAATATGGAGGACATGCCTCAATCCATATACGATATGATCCATTATCAACAACACCATTATACAAACGTTCATCAGGTGATATCAATTCCGAACCAACGAATGGTAATTCAATAGCATACTTACAATTGGGCGTGCCTCAATATCGTGTTAGTCAAATGGTTAAGAGTGGAGGGAATGTAATTGATGCATATGGTTGGGTTAATGTTGTTTGTCCGGCGGGTTTACCTGTTCGGTCTATTATTGGTATTAGTCCGGATCCTATTATGTTTCTGGCTGTGAACTGTGCGGATGTTGCTTTGAGTGAGGAGTTTTATAACAAGCTGGGATTTGTTAGACAGGTGAGTACATTTGTGCATATGATGTGATCATTTGACAAAAACTATTTCTCATTCATGTGCGCATTTTGAACTGACACGTTTGATTGAACAATGCATTGTCCCATGAAGGAATATCCGTATGCTAGACTTAACAAAGGTCAAGGACAATTTGAACCGCCCCAACCTCCCAAATCAGTATATCTAGCACCATCACCAAACTCAATGGGCATACTTCTATTGCAGAATAAGCAGCGGAAAAAGGCAGTAGTTCCTAATCCAGTTGTTAGATCATTGAATGTTGTATATGCTCCTCCAGAGAGTAGTGATGATAGTAGTGGCGGAGGCGGTGCAAATGATTTGGAACCACAATTGAAAGATCCCTCATCATTACCGATTGCATTCATCCCACAGGATACATTAGAGAAGGAAATTAAGATGACTGCTATTCCGAATGCATAGACACACAAATCTGATCTGTTATGAAGAGTAGTATGACTAAGTAGTGGAAAGAAAAGGAAGATATTAGTCTATCTAATTAAGCCTCTTTTTACTTTTAGAGTATCGACTAGACATTAACTAACTATCATCTTCGGAACGGGTGTTGATCCAAGTATGAAAGTAATGTTCGGGTATGAACACTCGTTGGACTTCGTAACTTCTTAAATGCTCGTCGTTCGGCACTTCGTACATCTGACATGGTCACGCTCCCTCCTGATATTTCGACTATCTGACGAACAGTCTTACCCTCGCCACTGTCGAGTCCTAATCGTAATCGGAGTACGTCACGTTCATATGGTGTTAACTCTGTGGCCATGGCATTCTCAAGACATTGTCTAAGAAAAGATATTTCTACTTGATCTTCAGGTCTTGGCTCAGCACTAAATATCGTTATGGTTGGTTATTTGAGTTAGACGAGGAAGAGAAGGTAGACATAAACAAACTATACCCAGTACACACACATACAGACACTTACCATTTCAAAGTATCCAATATCAAAAGTTCCTGACTATTACTACCATCCCCTCCCGCCATACTACCCTTATAACTACCACCATTACCACTACCAATAGGTGCATCAACACTAACTAAACTCCCGGTAGCACGTATAGCAGTCCTTAACCGTTGTTCGGATATACCTAACTGTTCAGCGATATATTCCTGTTCCGGCACCTCCTCACCAATTTGTATATGATCTTTCACTATCTTATTATATTTGTTTTTAATATCATGTAATTGTGACGGGACCCTTAAACATCCTGTTACGGCACGTTGGAAACATATACGTACGTAGGATGTTATCCAATGTGTAGCGTAGGTACTAAATCGTAATCCACGTTCAGGATCATACTTATCCACGGCACGTGCTAATCCCAACATACCCTCTTGTACCGCCTCATCTAATGATGGACGATCCCATGATCCTTCATACATTTGACTTAGATATTTCTTAGTTGATTTGTCACTACTCTTTTTACCACCATTGCTATTACCACCGGCACCACCCCCCGCTGAGGCACCAGCACCACTTAAATTGGAATTAGCCGTACTAAAACTATTCCTCATCCAATTTTTACTAATGGACATTACTAATTTGACATTACGTCGCATTAATACCTCACGTGCATACGCACCGTCTAATAATATATCAATTAATTCTTGACGACCACCGGATATTTGCAGGGTATGACTAATATCATAATTTGACAATTCTTGTAAAGGTAAGTGTAATAATGATGTGTAGGAATTACGTTGTGCTATTGAGGAGGTTGATGAATTTCTATATCCTGTTCGTTTATGTTGTCCCATTCCTTTATTATTGGAGTTATTATTGGATTTTGGTGGTGGTGTAAAGTAATTAGTATCGGAAGTTAATTGTGACAAATGTTGTGAACGATGTTGGGCGTGATTAATTAGTAAATCATCTTCAAGGTCTAGACCTGCGATTGAGTTGTCATTCTCTTCGGGGTTGGCCGCGGCGGAGTCCTTATTAGGTCGGAAGCCATAAACACTTAAATATTCCAATTCATAATTTAAAAACTCCATATCCAATCCATCTTCCTCATTATTATTAACACCCTTACTATCTAAACCAACACCCAACTCACCATTTAAATCACCACTACTATCATCATCATCATTTAACATTTCCAACTCGTTCAACTCCTTCCGTTCCTCTCTTTCATCTATAATAGTTAATATTTTCTCTTTTATTTGTCGTGCTTTAACAATTTGTCGTCCATATTGTATTTCTTCATTAAATGATAATATTGTATGATCTAACATTTCTTGATGTTGAAATACTTGTCCTGATTTTGTATGTATTGTTGGTTTATACCACTTTTGTTCTACATCCATTTTATTGGGTTTCTTCTTCTTGTCATTATTGTCATGATCTCTATTTCTAGTGTTGGCGTATAGTTTAGTATTGGAGTTTATTGTCTTAGATTTTGATACTGCGGCCTCTGCTTTAGATGATGATTTGACAGTGGTAGATTTGGCAGCAGTAGTAGATGCAACAGTAGATTTAGCGGACTTTCGTTTACGTGGTTTTGATATGACAGAGCTTATTTGTTGTTGCTTACTACCACCTTTAAGTTTAGAGGTGGCAGTAGGTCGAGCACGTATCTTAACACGTCGGGGTGGTAATATTTCCTCATCTTTGGACGATGATGCTAGACATGATGTATTCGATCGTCTATAATTATTATATTGATGATGTTGTATAGTTGGTGGTAGTAGTAATGAATGGTTGCCATCTGTTAGTAAGAGGCAGCAAATTGATAATAGTATTATTCTTCTTGACATTTTTATACTATCGAGCCTCCTGTTTATTGGTACGATGAAATATAATTGACAATCGAATGGATTGATAATAACAAACGTATTGTTTGGGTTGTGTGTATTTGCAATAGGCCTCTCAACTCTCAACTAGATACAAAGCCAATGGTAGGTAGGCGAACAATAAAATCAAATGATCTTCTTCATTCTTCTTCAACTCTCACTCTGCCCCTGGGCTTTTCACTGCCCTTTCTCAAGAGGGTGTTACTGGTTACTGTACCTAGAGGTATGTGGACGTTGCTCGCGGCTTGTCTCCTACAATACGCATCGATTATAATGTTATTGTGTGATGTATAGAGGACCATAATACTGTCAAGCTATTCATTGAATCAGTTGTAAAAAACCTCGGTTATACAAACATTCTAATCTTCAAAGATATCATCTACCTAAAAACTCTCATAAATATAATCGGCAATAGCAAATGAGTATGATGCTTTTAGTTTGGATTCTATTAATTGGTACAAACAGTATTGCAAATGCCTTTTATACATATCAAATACCAACTACTACAACTACGATACTTTACCCAGTATCGATGAGTAGATTATACGGAATAAATGAATGGAGAGATAAATTCTCATCAACAACAAGTAGTAGTACAACAACATCAACTAATAACAACAACTCCTCAACTATACCAGACTATACCCTCCCTTTGTTACTATTACCATTTAAACCAACTCAAATAATACTACCAGGACAAACAACCAAATTACAATTCAAACAAGGAAAGTATATAGACATTATAGATGAGGCATTAACATCATATGAGTCTGTAGTTGGATTATCAATCTTAGACGATGATGGATTATTATTACCATTCGTCATATTATGTGAAATTAATGAAGAATCATTTGTAATGAATTCTGTAGGGTATAGAGGATTTTCAAGTGTGGAAGTTGATGTATGTGCTGTTGGTAGGGCATATCGTGTTACTACTACTAACGATCTTAGTACTAAAGAAGACGAAAAGAAAGTACAGGAAGAAGATAGGACATTTTTAATACGAGATGATACAGTATCGGGTGTTAGTAAGAATATATCATTTCCATTAGATAGGAAACAACCGATTAAGACTGCTCAAGATGATATTCATTTAGGACTAGTTCATGAATGGTATGATGATATAATGAATGAGGATGAATTTGCTATTGCTAATGAGTATCTAGAGAACATTCATGGGCTATTGGGTATATCTAATGATGACAGGCAACAAGAAGTACAGCAACCACCCTTAGACGATAGAATACTACATCAACAACAATTATATACCGACGCTTACACATCAATGTTGGAGCAACAGACTAGTCTACAACAATCGAATACAAGTAAAGAACAGCAACTTCTCCATTCGAAACTAGTAGCGGCTAGTTGGGGTGCACTTGCTGCCGCTACTAATACCGTCAGGGGAAGAAGTAATATAAGATCATCATCATCTACTATAATAACAAAGGCAATTGAAACAAGAAGTATAGTTGAACGACTTAAATTAGGGTTGGCAGCGATATTAGATAGTCAAATGCCATCTGGAAGGGAGGATAGAAGTGATATAGTTGGAGTGCCAAAGGAGAATACATTTCAATAAACTATTGCAAGGTTCACGCGCTATATCAAATGAATAATGTAACCACCTAGTACCTAGATAGTATGCACAACAAGTTTAGGGTTAGGGTTAGGTAGGGATGGTGTAAATCTTGTTGGGGCTTCCCTTCACTTACTCTTCCCTTGGATCCTTACCGGCATGTTCTTATTGTTATTATAGTGGCAGCCTCTAATGTGTGTTGAATGAAAGTTGTACCGCCGCCTACTTGTGCACCCGTCTTAACCCTGGAGTGTCTCGTTCCTCCAGAGATAGGAGCTTCGGGCATTTTCGTCGTCTCTGGATCTTTTCAAGAAGTTTTGTGGATCACATACTTGAGCATGCGTCGGCTGCTCAATATCAATAGTAGCAGTAGCATTTAATACCATTTGTTCTACCAGCATATTATCATTTTGCTGAGAGTTTGTTGGTATTGAAATTGAAATATTATTAATAGTTTGTAAAGTTCTGTAAAAATGCATACCAATTGATGCAATAGCCAAGAACATCCAAAGATTGCATTTTTTACGCATTAGTATCAGTATAACAGACGACATGATATCACATTATTATTATAAGTAACGCTTGCTGTCTTTGAAGCTTAATTAGGTACATCCTACAAACTAAATAAGAGCACAAAAGATGTGCCAACCCTAATATTGAGGTTAATTAGTACCAGTGATTTCTCAGTAGTCATTCTAACCACTGGATTGAGAAGTAATGAACAGTATAGAACAAGGTATCCGTCATGCGATATGACTTAGAGTCATTAGAGTTCTCATTTGGTGTCTCTATCAAACTTTTTAAGGGAGTTCGCACTGTTTATTGACTCACTCTATCCTGATTCGCCGCTATTATTCAGTGTTCTATATGTTTCTTTTCGTTTCTAAATGCACTGCTGGAGAGCGAACCCATGTTTCATGTGTGTCACCGTGGTCAACACACTACAATTTAGTGTCTCATAATAATAATATTATTATTACTACTATTATTATCAGATACAACACATATATTGAATTCGCTATTGAACTGTGCAAAACAAACGCTCATTAGTTTGGTGAAATAAGTAAGTTGATTTTGTTGGCATATATGTGGTCGATTTATGACACTGTATTGTATCAATGGTGTGGGCGACGAGAGAGGTTTTTATCATGGGTCGATGATTGAATGCTCATAGCATTCGTGTCTCTGTCTGTGTATGTACGGGGGTATGTACCTGCAAGATATTACCTCTACTATATAACACGGCGCATGGGACTGTGGCCACTGATTTATGTTGGACTGGGCATACTTTGAATTGCAATTGATAGTAGATGGGGGTACTATTATCGCCACCAAACCAAGGATAGATGAGCAGGTTGTACTGATCAAGTTAGACTGTAGTTAGTTATTTGATTGGTTTTATTGATGCGTCGTTGTTTCCTTGGATTTGAGTTGATGCTTTTACTACTCGGGCTGTTTGTATATTCCTTTCTCACCCCCTCTTTTGCCCTTCACATCTTTTCAAGAAACATAGAAATCATGCATACATACAGTCAGCTCGTTTTATCTGCGGTTGTACATGCAAGTATAGCGCAACAAAACACAAATGTTATTCTTCGTAGTAGAGGCGGTCGTAGGGTAAGTTATTGTGACTAAATACCCATTCCCATTTGTTAGTATCCATTATGAATGTACCTCTGACCATAATCTCCATATTCTAATTATGCCATCCCTGATGTCTCCATACTATTCACATCGATTGAAGGGGCAGAATGATGAAAAGAAGAACAAATTCTTCTTGACGAAGGAGATGACCCGGAAGCCTCGTCAGCCAAGTAGGTCCAAGTCTGATGAGAAGGAAGAAGTACTCGTCGTCGTTGATGCTTCTCCCCTCCTACTCAAGAAAACTTCTATTGATAAGCCTGAAAGTGTTGGTGTTCTCTCTGATGACAAGGAGAGTATTACTTCTGTTGATGATCCTCAAGATCAGACCGTATTAGTGTCAAGTATGTCTCAAGATGTTGAGGATACTCGTCAAGCTCAGGCTCAAGGACGTAGGCTGCTAGATGAGGCTACTTTCTTAGCTCGTTGTGAAAGTACATCTGGTTTAACAGGCAGTAATGCATATGTTGATTGTATTGTTGGCTTTGTTAGTGGTACTTCCACAACTTGTGCTGATGCATGTGGCGATGACTGTTGTACTGGAGCTAATGCATGTGTAATCTTTACTGGCAAAGGTGAACAAAGGGTCATCCTTCATATAGTGTTATTTTGATTTTACTTTTACCATTTGTATTTTAATGAATCATGTCGGTTGTATCATTTACACTAACCACTCCTCTTCTTCTCTTTTCTTGTTCTCATAGTGTGTAAAGATGGGTCGTGTAGTAAAAGTCTAGCTTGCGGAGGTGCTACTATTCCATATGTTGTTGGTCCATCTTGCACAGGTGGTTTCTCGTCCTCGTGCCAGGGTGCTAACATTGGTAGTGTTGATTCATCTTGTAACGATGAGTTCTCGTGCCAAGGTGCTCGATTAAGTGGTGTTGATTTGATCAACTCGTGTAACGCTTCCTACGGTTGCTACAAAGCCAATGGAGATGGGGAGATTACTGAATTGGAAGACTGCTGCAATGAACGTCGTCAATGTTATCAAAAAAGAGGAACTGCTATTAACGCTTATTGTGTAAGTTACTGTGAATTGTGTACTTACTGCTTTTGTTTGCCTTTTTGTCAAATGACTCACTCTTCTCTCATTCATAATCATAAATATATATGACAGCTTGCACTAACAAATGCGCCTACATCTATGCCTTCTCAGTCATCTGCACCCTCGAGTTCAAGTGCTCCTAGTGTTGAGCCATCTGATTCTCCGTCTATCAGTCAAGAGCCTTCTGAAGTACCCTCGGCTGTCCCTAGTGAAAGTGGCAAGCCCTCAACTGTGCCATCATTTGTACCTTCTAGTTCAGCTGCTCCCACTGTTGAGGCGTCTGATTCGCCATCCATCAGTGTTGAGCCAAGTGTCGTTCCTTCAGCTGTCCCTAGTGAAAGTGGCAAGCCCTCAACTGTGCCATCATTTGTGCCCTCTAGTTCAGCTGCTCCCACTGTTGAGGCGTCTGATTCGCCATCCATCAGTGTTGAGCCAAGTGTCGTTCCTTCAGCTGTCCCTAGTGAAAGTGGCAAGCCCTCAACTGTGCCATCATTTGTGCCCTCTAGTTCAGCTGCTCCCACTGTTGAGGCGTCTGATTCGCCATCCATCAGTGTTGAGCCAAGTGTTGTTCCCTCGGCTGTCCCATCCATCAGTGTTGAGCCAAGTGTCGTTCCCTCGGCTGTTCCTTCTACAAGTGTTGAGCCCACAGTGAGTGATGCCAAGTCGGCCAAGAAGAAGCCCAATTCCAAGAAGAAGATGAAGAAGAAGAAGGGGAAGAGGGGTAAGGGGGGCAAGAAAACCAACCCGTGGGGGTGAAGAAGTGTTATCCTGCTGTTTTGTTAATCCTGAATTGAAAAGAAGTTGTTTGTTATTGAATCGTTGAAGATATTATTGGTATGTATGAAGACGTTTAGTGTATAAAGTGCGTCGTATACATACACACCTATCAAACATGTAACAGAATAAAGAAATTAGTTTGGTAGGAAATATCGTCTTATTCATTTAAAATCTTTCTTTGGAACTGGTTGTAACAAGCCAATAGCAACACGTTCACCTCTCGTAACTGTCTTCATACCATGATCATATTCACCTTCTTTACTAGCCTGGAAGAGTATCAAATCACCCGCATCTAACTTTAGACTGCACATTCGAATCACCGACGGACGTTGCTTCTTGCCATTTGTATCATCATCACATCGTTTAGCAACATAGAATTCACCTCCGTCATAATCTTCACTGTTTGATAACATTAATAATCCTTGATATGGAAAGTAATCATCATCCTTGATGCTATCCCGATGTGCCCAATTCTCACCACCCTCTGAGTAGTTGAGTAGTATATTTTCGTTTATCAGATGTGTTTGATATTGTTTCTTTCATACCTTTTAATGAGCTTATGATTACATTTTGTAATCGATTTAGATATTTATTGTCTTGGATATCATTGTAATGCCCTTCTTTTCCATTACCTTTTGTATATGCTAGCTTATTAACCTTTGGTTGTACTTTAATCTGTGCTGCATCGGGATGACTATTGGACGATGCTTCATCCGTTAGTAGCATCTGTATGGTTGATTTGTCAACAGCATTGGGTATGACTGCCATACCCGTTTCATCTATCGATGCTTTGATACTATCCGATAATTGCTTTGAGAAGATGCATTCATTGTTAGTACATCCGATCTTGACAATACCATCTTCCAACTCTACATTACTGTCGAAGTTAGATGCTTTCCATTCTACATCCTCAACTTTAACCTTTGTAATGTTTGGTAGTTTGTGTTTTGTACTATCCCAACCATTACGTTCATATATCTTGACAGCCTCATCGAATAATGCACCGTACACGGGTCGATATGAGTGAGTATTAATTGCAACCCATCCCATACCGATTATATTTAACGCCTCACGAATTGCAACTTGCTT
>Ga0075439_12368_pt1 | contig 19833 bp, 19 predicted proteins | sample MintriSingleCell_FD_74264 | JGI IMG/M metagenome (GOLD analysis project Ga0075439, IMG submission 74264) | Marine eukaryotic communities from Monterey Bay, USA to study complex ecological interactions - Minidiscus trioculatus JGI Plate_4_G5... | ecosystem: Environmental > Aquatic > Marine >... | reverse complement strand
ACGTTTGCGTAGTCAAGGGTATTACCGTTGTTAGAGTTGAAGACACTGAAGGCTTTGATATATCTGGCAACATCATTACCAACATTGAGAACCTTTCTCCTCCTGAATTTGACGACTGTTATGACTTTCATATCGGTGCCTCAATCGAAAATGTCGATGAGCAACAGGGTTGTAATGTCCGTGCCATATCCGTTGCTGCCACTCGAGGATATACAAACAAAGACTCGATCATCAAGAATAACTACATCGGAGATGTGTCTTCAGCTCATGCGGACATGGTTGTTGGTATTGATATTCAGGGTGACAGTCAAGACATCACCCTAAAGTTGAACGAGGTCGACCTCCAAGATACAGACAGCATCGTACTAACTCAAGAGGAGGCTTCAATGCTTGCTAAAACTTTCAAAGCTTTGACGAAGGCTGTTCGTAAAGGAACCAGAAATGTACTCAACTCGGAGAACTTGGAAGAAGCGCAGAACTTGTATGCCGAGAAGACTGCCGGATCCGACGTTGAATACGTCGCTGTCCGTATTCGTGAGAATACTTCTGAGATTAGTCTGACCAATAACAACTTCCTTCAACCAGTGGAGACTCTGAACACGGCTCGTATCAGAGGCCGTGCTAGAAAGCTATCACATGCACCGCATCCTCATGTGAGTGGAGATATTGAGTGGAAAAGTGGTGGTTGTCCGTTTCATGATGACTATGCCAATATTATTGTTGATCCGATTCCCTTTTAATAAGTGGCATGGAGGAGTGATGTTTGTATCGTGATATATGTGCTGCCAGACTATAACTAGTGTAATTTGATTTGAGTGGAGCTATTAATCTTCAAGTACTAAACCGATAAGACATCCATATGATATTAACTCTTCTCCTCACTAACATTATTTTCAGTTGCATCTGCAAGCTCACTTCCGTTTCTTATCGCTGTGATTAATGTATTTCTGGAGGATAGTACGGCATCAACCTCCTTTATTGTTGAAGAAATATTCTTGCATGAAGTTGCAGTATTATCGGCAGTAGCATCTAACATGGCACATTGATGTAGATATCTAGCCCATCGACGATATTGTTCATCTTGATCATTCGTTGAAAATATCTTTTTTATTTTCTTAACTTGCTCATCATCTCTTTTAATATGAGTAGAATTCCATGACGTTGACGCCTGTTGTGGATCAAATGTCTTTAACTTCTTAGAATAACCAAGGTTCTTGGGAGGGAGACAACATGGCATTACAAGTATAGCCGCGGCATCTAACTCCTTGAATAGACTTAAGGCACGTTGACTAAGTGCACCACAGCAGTGCATTGCTAGTACAATCACCTTCTTTCCAGAGTATGAGCTGCCCTTTGATATATGTGATTGTAGTTGAGGTGCTAGGTCACCATCATGTATATCCCTCTGCATATATGAGAAAGAGGAGAGCATACCATTGTCTGTAGGTGTAGTACCGGCATCCACATCATTCTTTACATCAGACATTGTCATCCAATCTACGTCCTCAAAGTGTGGAAGTTCATTTGATGATACAATATCCAACGCCGTAACAGACACCCCAGTCGAGATTGATAGACATAATGCAGCCGTAAAGCATTGTGCTCCCGAACATAGATCAACAATATGCCAATCATTCCATGACGTTTGTTGTTTTGATTCATCATTTTCAGCAGCAGCTTGACGTAACCTCTTCAACTCACTAACCAATGCCATACTCTCAGTCAATTCTTTACGGAATGATAAACAACAATTAACACGATGTAATGACTTATCATCTAATCGTTCTACAGCCAATGGATGATCATTAAATAATTCTAATACAAGATCATTTGTTTCTATACCTTTAGTAACTTGATCACGTAGGAATGCTAATTTGGAACGTGGACGTAACTTTGTTTTACACTTTGGACAACGTTGGAATGTTTCGGCGGATGATGCTATTTGTTCATATTGACGTAGTTGATTTGCTATATCGTGTTTACCTAGTTCTTCTGCCATATCTGCTGCTGTTTTCCCCTGTGTTGTTAAGAGTATATGAGTGTAAGAAGGTCAAAGGATACGACATCGATAAATGGTATGTATATTCTTAGTATATATGTTGAACTTACCCGTTTGTTCCGTTCCGCCGCTGATTCTTTACCACCATTACCATCCATCAAAAGTAACTCTAATAATAGTTTATTATTCTTTCCACACTTGCCGTTAGCGGCCATCATTAATGGTGTAGAGCCTGAGGAATTCTTGGCAGAGCCTGCAATTGATTTATACTTTTCAATAATGGATTTAGCAGTTGGCCAATCATTCCTTGCTATTGCAATGTGTAATTGCTTGCCGGGTGTTGGAGTATTAGTAGAAGTCATAATATTTGTGCATATGATGTGCATTAACTTTGTGACAAGAAAAGATACCAGTCTAGAGAGGCCGAGATTTATTTTGATATTCAATAATATACTACTACTTTCAGCATTAGTAACATCAACTACTCCTTCACCTATTATCCACAACAATGGACGTGATAGACGATAACCATGAATGAAGACCGACAAGAATATATTTGAGGCGAGATGGAGGAGTAAGTGGATTGGATTATTATCTGCCCGTTGACTCGCCATTTTATACGTACTCTCATAAATCTCCTCTTGTGTTGTCCCTTTGGTGGCACGATGGTTGATGATACGATTGCAACCCAGTGCATCACTATTCAGCGGTTTAAATGCTATATTGATATGTGAACATGGAGAAAAGTAGCGTAATGATCAATGTAGTAGAAGGAGGAGACGATGATGTACCAACAACAACGGTATCCTTTGATCATCAACACAACTCAATTGCAAATAAATGCAGACACAAGAAACCGTTCTTAGTTGCCTCTGTTTTGATAGCTACTGCTGTAATTGCAGTTGCCATATCTCTAGCTACAAGATATTCTAAAGGAGGTATTAGCAGTAGTAGTGGTAGTGCTGGTAGTATATCCGTGGCAACAAGTGAAGATTCCGAATCAATAGTTAGTGCATCACCATTTAACACACTGCTTCCATGGGGAGAAAGTATAGCAAATACTACATTTACAGGCAATACTTCTGGCTTTATAATTGCAAAACCAGACTATTTTAGTTCTCGTCAATCGTTGTCATCTTCTTGCCCCACAGGAAAAGGATTATGGAATTTAAAACTTACAACAGATTGGTATGCATTCGAAACTAAATGGTCATTACATAAGTACAATAATGATGAGAGAATAGCATACGGACCACCCGAATCATACAACTATGAAGATACAACAACCTATACTGGTAATTTATGTCTTCCCATTGGTCAATATTACATACGTTGGTATGATATAAGTTCCGATGGGATATGTTGTACATATGGAGAAGGATCATGGATTGTTACAGTTAATGGAAAGGTAGTATTGAAGAATAATCCAAATGATGATTCTTTTAAGCAAAGAGATTTTCCATTTGAAGTAGTATCATCAGCAAGTGATGATAATGATATCATTACAGGAATGTTCCTTAGAAGAACACTCTTTGAGAATATACAAACATTAGATGGTAGAATCTATGAACTGATAAACCTACCATCAGACTTTGATTATACTCAAATGAATCTTATATCGGGTGAAACATATATAAGTTTACCTCCTGGTACTGTATTACTGTCTGATCAAACTATAGATATGAAGGGCAAGATTCCTAGTATTGTGAAATCTAATATAAGGAGAAGAGGTGGTCGTCATGGTGGTCGTAAGTTGGCAAATTTCCTAGGGAAACAGACCATTTTAGGTGTACGAATTATTGCAAAAGATTCTTCAACCACATCAAACGAGACTGTACTTGGCAATAGTATCTTCGGTAGTGATGATATGAAACTAAACAGTGTGCTAAGTTTAGCTACACAAATCAAAGCATGTAGTTATGATAAGATGAATATAGTTAAGGCATTTGATAGATCGGGAACAAGTCAAAATAGTGGAGATGTTAGTATCCTGAATGGAATGGTAACTGTTCTTATACCACTTGTTAGTACAACACAAGGTGATGCAATCATGAGAAATGCAATAAGCACGGAAATAAATGAAATATTTAAGAATAGTCCCGAGGAACTGGCCGACTACGTCATATACTGCCTACCACCTGGCACGTTCAAGAAGGGCAAAATAGCATATGCCTATATGAATTCCTGGTTGAGTGTATTTAATGATGAATGGTGCACATCTGCATCGTTACTCATGCACGAACTTGGTCATAGCATGAACTTTGGCCATTCGAATGGAGGACAAGAGCCTGGCCCTACCGGATACCCACCTGGAGCATATGGAGATGAGAGTGGTAAGATGGGATATGCCTATCCAAACAAAAAGGGACCAAGGAGCTGCTTCAATGCAGCCAAGAGTTATCAGACCGGCTGGTACAAAGATAAGAGTGTTACAATCAATTCCAGTGGGAACATACCGTGCTTTGATGGTGTCCTTCATGGCATAGCGGACTATCCGATTGCAAATACAGTGCTGTTGAAAGTTCAAACTACGAGTAGTGATTACTTTATCAATTACAATGCTAAGAAGGGTATTAATCAAGGTACACAAGAAGCTGGGGACATGGTTACAGTTGTTAGTCGACCTCGAGGACCAAGAGATAGTTATGCCGAGTCTGACTTAGTTGCCAAGTTAGAATCTGGAGAGGTGTATTCCTTTTCAGATTATACTGTCTCTGTTGGAAAGATTGACATTGGTAAAGGTACAGCCGAGGTCATAATTCTGCCTGCAGGTCAGAATAGTTGCAATATGAAGAAGTGATGAACACATATCATAACAGTAACAGGGAACTTATTTTAAAGCAGAGAAGTACTTTCTTGAAGACCTTAATTCATCGAATAGGTTCTTGATAATGACTATTGAAGGGTTAGAATAGGCAAAGTACTCTTGAGGGGGGAAGATATCTAGTATTTGCTTGACCGTGACATATTACCCCTTGACATGACAAGGTTTAATATTACATAAGCAAGGCATCATCGAATTGATCCATATCAAACGAGCCCAAGTACTTGGTGATACCAAATGGATTGGAGTCGGGAAGTTTGTCTGGCTTGTTAAACTTCTTGACTGTTGGGACCGGGGGTAAACCAGCAACGTGGTACCCAGCTGAACCAACCAACTCAAGGTCCCCATCAAAATGAGACACTGCCCATGATTTGAAAGGAGCAGAGGGTGGATGGGAGTGGGTTGCAAAGACGTCGCCTATTTGGATTGGATGATACATAATAATGTGAGAGCATAAGCATCGACCATAATTATCAAAGAACATACGGCTAAATCAACTTACCCTTGGGCGTCTTAATAATGTTGTGAGCTGATCCACCTTGAGCTTCGGGAGGATCAGTTCCTTGGAACTTGACAGAATCAGGAACCGTGCCCATGATACCAGGAGGTCCAAGAATACCATCTGCACCAACTGTATCGAATTCAGATACCTGACCAGGTCCGATGCTCGTTACCAAGACCTTACTATCATCTGCGGCAAAACAAATACCATGAGCGGCGTCTACTGCCTGCTCACTAATGAAGGAAAGATCATCAGTACGATAAACGGCTAAACGGGGCTTTTCACCCTTCTGAATGGGGAGGTAGAGAAAGCTGCTATCTGAATCAGTGGTACCCACATGAGCATCAAGACCTGCGGCCGCATCACAACTGTTTGTGCCGGGTACACAGTTTTCACCAATATCAATGGGCTCGAAGCGGTCTACTTCGTCAGCTCTGACACAGTTTTCGTCGTCATACATAGCTTTCATATGAGCATCGTCGGCACTAAACCTGATGAGCTGGTTCTGGCAGAGGTTTTTCTTGCCATCAGTAGAGCTACCATCTGAGAAGTTGGTCACGAAGACTTCATTAGCCTTGTTTACCACAACATCTATATAGTAGAAGAGCAAGAGGAGGAGGAAGAAGTAGTTTCAAGTGAGACATGAATAGTTGAAAGTTGAACATACATGGCAAGAGATAGTATACATACCATGTGGTACACAGAACTCATTTGTGATGTCCATGCCATCTGATTCACCGAGGCTTACATACGAGACACTCATATCAGACAACTTAAGGAGAACAACAGAGTTGGTACCAGTACATACATTGGCGTGATACTCCTCGTTGGCCCATGAGTGGAACAGTCCTGAGCACTTGTCTGCATCTAACTCAAGAGCTTGGGGTCCATAGCTCCTGTGGGATCAACAACAACAATACCGTTCAAACCCTATGATATATGATATGAAAAGTAGAAAGATGTATAATGAGTATGAGAGTGAACATAAGATATGTACTTCAATAGATAGGTAGAAAAGAACGTACCAAATCAGCAATAAAGATACAACTGCCACCTGGGGTAGGGAACAACTTGCTTAGGCCAATATTGACATACATTGGGTCAGAATCCTTATTCATTAATGCTTCGGGCAATGCATCATATTTCTTGAGAAGCTTCACGATATCAACATTAGTTACTCCGGCATCGGTACCATCCGCAGGATTAGCTTCACTCATGATAGAGAAGGACCCTGTCTTACGATTAGCTATTGGGGTTGAAGTTGATAATGATCGGTTATATCAGTATCAGAATAGAGTATGGGTAAAGATGAATAGTATGTTATTAATGGTAATGGGATATCATATCATATCAGATGAAAGGATACACTTACTGTGAACGATACACCAGTCAGCATCATCGTCGCCACTACTGCTTCCGCTGCTACTGCTTCCGCTGCTGCTTCCTGAGGCCAAACTTTACTTCAAGGTCACTTGTGAGTTGTGGAGCTGCTCTTTTACATGGAACTCATGGGTGGCAGATAGAGAGTGCCATCTATCTTTCTCTATATATCATATTGTCATGCTCTTGTATGTACATACATGATGAGAATGAGAAGTTTAAGTGAGCAAGGAGAGCGACATCTATCGAAAGAGAGCTGTGGCTCCTTGTGGGCACCATCAGCTAATTAGGTATGAATATGAAGTTCCACCATACATACCTCTATCGTAGTATACTAACATTAAAGTTGAGCTGCCCAATCAAGCACACTCACGGTCAGTTCTCTAGTAGTGGTGGCCCTGCGCTCTAGAGCGAGGTATCCTTTTTTACTTTCCTAAATAGAGTTTCTAACTTTTACTTAATGAAAACTCAAATATGTACTTCATTCAATAGTGTAATAGTTATTGCCTTTTTGCCATTAGTACGATATTAAACAATCAGTTGGATTGCCATATTAGTTATATAATATTATCAATTTTCCCCTTCTTCATTGTGCCGGCGGTTTAACATATCTCGACGATAGTGCTCAGAAAATATCACATAACACAAAATACTAAATTCATTGATCAATGGCACAAAAACTACCAGAACCAGTCAGTTTGCCTTCACCTCCCAACGATGGTATAACATCAATAAAATACTTAGGTTCTTCCGATTTATTGGTATCAACATCATGGGATGGTGCCCTGCGCATTCACAGTACTATTGCAAAGGAGTTAATGGTCACACAGACAATGGATTGTGGTCCGTTACTTTGTATGGCTATCCCTAATGATGATAATACTAGTGGAGGAGAAGGTGGTGGTGATGGTGGTGTACAAGGTGTGATATATACAGGTGGGAGTGATGGTAGTATAAAATCATTTGATATTTCGACATCTACTGTATCAACTATCGGTCAACATTCAGCAGCACCAGAAGAAGATAACAACAGTACACAAAAGGTGGCAGTATCATGTCTATCCTGTATCGGATCCGATTTAGTAGTTAGTGCAGGATGGGATAAGAAATTTCATGTATGGAGTACTAATAATAATGGTAACTCTTCTCCTATTGCAACTCTTGATTTGCCCGGGAAGGCATTTAGTATGGATGTATCAAGTGATGGTACTAAGATAGTTGTTGCAACTAGTGGACGACGTAATGTTTTCATTGACATTCAACGAAATTCTTCTTCAAATACTATTGTTGATAAGGAGAATGCATCAACAGCAGAACCACAAGTTACTGTAACGGTATTAACAGAAAGAGAATCATCATTAAAGTATCAAACTCGATGTATTAAATTCTTTCCTGATATATCAGGTATTGCAGTTGGTAGTATTGAGGGTAGGGTTGCTATTGAATATTTGGATGATATTGGTATTAAGTCTGGTAAGTAGTTTTTTTTGTGAATTATTGTCTATGTTATAGTCTGATATCGTTTCTAAATCCATCAATCACATATCAATAATTAGGCAAGAAGAAGTATGCATTCAAATGTCATCGTATCAATGATACAATCTATCCAGTAAATACAATTGCCTTCCATCCCATCCACGGGACATTTGCCACCGGGGGAGCTGACGGAACAGTCGTTACATGGGATGGAAATAACAAGAAGAAATTATGCAGTATTGCTAAATGTCCAACATCTGTTGCATGTTTGGCATTTAATTATGATGGTAGTCAGGTTGCTATTGCTAGTAGCTATACCTTTGAGGAGGGTGAACGTGACCATCCACGAGAAGAGATATATGTTCGTGATGTGTTGGATAGTGAGGTTAGGCCAAAGGCGAAGAAGTAATGTTTTTAGACTGGGATGTTTTGTTCTGATCTTCAAGAAGCAGTCTTCTTCTACATCTAATCAAATATATCAATGCCTTGTAGCTCTAGCACCTTTGTTATCAAAGATTTAAATATCTAACTATACATAGCTGCCACTCCACACATCTATTACATATCCAACTAGCACCACCACAGATACTCCTCTTATCTCATGGGTATCCTCCTACTTTTTACCGCCTCCTCCTCTTCCTAGCTTGCTCAACCGTCTGTTCATCTTCTCTATCATCTCATCATACGGTTGCAACCCCTTTACTACTCTTCTATTGGTCTTTTCGCGTTGCTTTGCTACACGCTTCGCCTCGGCAGTTGCGATCTTTATCTGGCCACGGGTGAACCCCGCCTCTCTCATTAAGAGATACTGACGATGCATTGGTGGCATGAACAATTCACATCGACTCCTACGGGGTTCCTCGTCAGTTCTATACATTTCATAACTGTCTATGTTATGTTCTTCAGTAGCTGAAGGATCATGTTCCTAAGAGAGGAGTACAAAGAGAGGTGTACAAAGAGAGGTGTGATGAGACTCAATCTATTGGAGAGGGTATCATCAAACAGAAAGATTCTTACCCAATCTAATTGAACAGGTGGCCCGTTGGTCGTCGGTGCATCACCTAATGTAACTGGATAGCTTCGTATTTCCAGACTCCCGAACGATACATTCCTTCTCATCTTGTTCGAGCCAGTCGATTTCATAGAAGAATCAAGATTGTAGAGCGAGTCGGAAGATTCCTTTTTCAGACTAGATCGGAGTGGCTTATCATCATGTCGTCTAGCACGTCGGCGTGTATAATCCTTTACTTTGGAATCCGTAGTTGTTAATGTATGATCCACTAGAGGCATATCATATGTTTCACCCACACATTTATGTGCATCGTCAGGATGCTTTAGCTCATCATTCACTCTTTGGCGTGCACCCTCCTTATCTCTCTTACCCCTTCTTCTAATCTCTTTAGCTTCCTCCTTCTTTTCATTTTGTACACTATTAATACACTTTGCCTCATCCTCTTCTATGGTATGCATATCATTCATTCGAGAAGCCAGAACTGAAAACAAATCAAGTTTATCTTGCGCCTGTGCAGATGATAATGGAGATGATAGAGAAGCCATTGACATGGAACGTCTCATCGTACTACTACCGCCACTTCCAACCTCACTGCCTGATACTTTGGGATGGAATAACCGCGGCTACACTATCCGGACTGACATTATTTGATCTATCACATACTTCTTCTTCCACGGAGCTTGTTGAATCACCAATAAAGAATCCCCCGTCGTCTATATCACCATTAACTTTCTTATCCTCACTAGTAGTTGATAATTGTAATACCTCCAACGCAGTCATCGTTTCACCAAATTGTTTCATATCTTGTATATCGTTCATCTCTAACATCGATACGGAATGTTTCATCTTTGGTTGACTGCTCATCATGGCTGCCGCCGATAATCTATCACCATCATGTTGATATAGCTTAGATGATAACGGTACTCGTTTATGTAATGTGGTGTCAATATCATCGTCAGATGAGGAATTACTTCCTCCATTACTAATTTTTGCAAAGAAAGGTGGCATCATGAATTGGTTTTGGTTATTGCCGATGATGGCGCCGCTACACTGCCAGTATGATCTAGATGTGATCAGATGATGAGGTTCTATATTATGAGTAAAGCTCTAGCAATGGCTCGCCTTCTCAATCCAGGAGAGATCTATCGACATACAAAGCAATGCAACAAACACCTCATACTTATACTCATCCTTTCAAGCATTTTTTCTAGGGAAAGAATGTCTTACCACGATAGAATTAGCAAGCCTTGCGACAGACACAAAGAAGAAAAGATGGCAAGCGATGTCGCAACGCTGTTCTTCAGAGAAGCCTAATAACAAGGCCGTTGTTTAGGAGGTCGAGAGGTCTTGAGGTATTATATAGAGGTCACAAACATACTTCAGTCCTAGATTCTAACTACTATGCTCAATCAATTCAAATACACTAAACGACATAGGCATATCATATGTCATCTCCAACTTCTCAGAGCCCACTCAATCACTTGCCATCATACTCTCAAGTTCAAGTCCGCCTTGGATAGATCCGGGTTTGACATTGCAAATGAGTTATACATTGATCCACCACTTTGCAAACCCGAGAATGACATTACAGAACTCCCAAGCAAGTGATTAGAGGACAAACTTCGATTACGTTCCAATGCGAGCGCTTCCAACTGTAGATTATCCTCATGTTTAAAGCATGCCCAAAACCCAAATGGATGGACACGAAACTCCGACGCCTCCGATGCATCACTATATAGTCGAAGCTCTACAGCCTCATCTAGCCATGACATTATAATCAAGAGTAATGCCAATAACACTAACACGGCTAACATTTCAATTTCATTTTGCATTAGTAACGCAAGGAATCCATAGTCTGCTTCCTTCGGTAGCAGGCACATACGTGCTGTAATGAACACCACACCCAATACACCCACAATTTGTGTACAGTAGGCAATAAGGAACTGCCTTTCATGCTTGGGATTTGTGGGTACACGTCTAATGTGCATGCTCTTAATAAAGGCAATACTAAAGACGGTGGCCGAAAAGCCCCCGCATACTAGATTCTTGGCATCATTTGGCAATGCTTGTGCCGCTGCAAGGAAACTATGCGTTAACAAGTTAAGTCCAGAACCCAAAACGGTTGTAAAGAGTAACAGAGCAAAGGTTCCCCAAGTAAAGAAGAAGCCAGCCGCTCGGTTGTAAAGCAAGGCATGGTCCTGCGGTGATATCGAGTATGTGTCATCCACATACAAGAGCTTAATCATGAATAGGAGGAAGCATGCCAAGAAGAGGAAGGCATACTGATCCCAGCTTGGGTCCCAATAGTTGAAATAGGGAGATGCAACACTAACAATACTTTGTAAATTGAACCCCAGAAGTAGGATGAATAGTACTCCTCGCTTGGAGCATGCCGCTGGATAAAATTGGGAGAAAGATAGTAGTTTTAGCAACCTAATAATGACCCCCAGCACATAAACATGTCATTTACTCACCATGAAAGTCATTCGGCATAAAAGCACGGGGGAGTCTCATGTTCAAAATAATACCCAATAAAAAGATCCAACCCCTCCAGGAACTTTCATTCGTCAAAATGAACATCCCCACAAACCAATTAATCATTTCTAAACAATTCATAACTGTATTAAATATAGCATATCGTTTCACATTATTATTCAATGAGTTGGTATCCTCTCCTTCGTCTTCTTCTTCAGCCGCAGCGAACCAATACCACACCCTTGCATGTAACAAAGCATGTAAAAACGCAACAAACATACCCATGCCCATAATCCTTGTACATCCATCACTATGAAAGTCAGAATATGCTGATAAACTACCGCCCAATAAAGCAAAGCATGCTAATAATGTTTCTAAATGTGATGATATATCGGTAGTATCAAATCGTGTCGAGTACGAGGCTTCCTTATTCCACATTGACCAAAATAGTGCAAAGTAGGCTATTATTGGTAAATCAATTGTTCCGCGATCTTGTATTGCTGCTCCTACTCGTGAGAAGGCAGTTACCGCTAAATAATTAGGAAAGAAAATTGAACATAAGATATGTGCATAAGATATGTACCATCTCACAAACCAATCAAGTCTGCACACAAGAGTATATACTTACTAACAATATCAAGGAACAAATCAGATAAACTAACCGGTGATCGTGGTACCAGCATTGGACCTCCTCCCATGGGTGTACCTTCATTATTGTTATTACCATCGTGATGACCCGCTGTTGAACTATTATCTGTATTATTCTCTGCAGGCGAAGATGTACCATGATTAGAGTTAACCATCATAATACTCGCGGCACCAGGTAGTACATTCGGCCCTCGCCACATACCACCTTCATACCATGCCTTCCTTGCAAATTCTGATGCCTGTATTAATTGCTCAGATTCATTCCGTAATGTCTTTAATTCATCTGCTATCTTAACAAGGTACGAGTACTATTGTATAGAATTAGAATGGCATATGAAGAGTATAAGAATAAAGTGTATAAGATATGAGCATATAAAACGAACACAATCATATCAAAATACCTACCATTTTACGCTTGGCTGCCTTTTCACGTTGTAGTGATGTTTTGAGCTTTGTTACCTCATCGTTAGGAGGTTCATTTAGTGGTTGAGTTGATATCTCACCAACATTATTTGAAGAAGCCATTTTATTGCAATTTTGGAGAGTAGAAGAGAGAGTGTATCTTTTGCAATTCAGACTCGAGTTGTATCCTGCTAATTTTTAGACAGCAATTAATAGAAGAGTATGAAGATTATATTGTGATATGCTATACCCTGCATCGACGTTGTGCTTGTGATAAATCGCCGCCTCAATCATCAATCTCATCTCTCATACTATAACATTTCTCTTCCTCGCTCGGTATTTCGGTATCCAAAAGTAAGTAAAAAGGATACCATACACCACCAATTGACATACTGATGATAAACTGCTGTCTGATATACTCAAATATTGTCTCATATACGCACTGAACGATTCAGAGTAATCGATGTACCGTCGACCGCCGCAGATCACGAGATGGTACATAGGTACTAGGTACTCCTCGAGAAAGATTTTTTCACCACAAAATTTGACAAATTGCATTGCAATTGCATTACTCTCCCCCCCCTCTGATATATAAAGAGTAGTAGCCAGGAATAGTCGTATAATAAAAGAGGGGATCATTTTCTAATATCATATTTATATATTCATATTAAATAACAATGTTAATCTCCACAAGCAGACAATCAATAAAAAAAGTAGCAGCCACCTGCTTATTTTCAAAACGATCATACTCTGCCACAAATAAATTACATGATCGTATAGTAGTAGCCGTGGGTGGTAATGCGTTACAACGACGTGGTGAGCGATTAACAATTGAAAATATGTTAAAAGCTGCGGCAGATATGGCACCAACTATTGCAAGTCTTAGTAGGGAACACGAATTAGTTCTAACTCATGGAAGTACGTATATTGCTTTGATGTTTTATTATTTGCATGTATTGCAATTTGCATATCATACTCATATCTTCTCTATCATTGTCTTAATAGATGGACCACAAGTTGGTGAATTAGCATTAGAACGAAGTGCAGCGACATTTGACGTACTCGGTGCTGAATCAATAGGACAGATCGGGTACGTTCTGGCTCAGGCATTATCATCACAGGGATGTACCACCGCACCATTAATATGTCAAGTAGTAGTTGATCCACAACATGAGGCATTCCGTGATCCATCAAAGTTTGTTGGACCAATCTACGGTGCCAAGGAGGCTACGGCATTAAGTCAAAGTTTGGGATGGGTAATGAAGCCAGATGGGGAGTATTTTCGACGAGTAGTGCCCAGTCCTCCTCCACAGGAAATATTACAAGTTGATGCAATTAGAACATTACTTGAAGAATCACCTAATCTACTTCCAATTGCTTGTGGTGGGGGTGGTATTCCTGTTAGTCGTATCCCATCGAATCCACGTACATTGCAAGGAGTGGAGGCAGTTATTGATAAGGATGCTTGCGGGGCTAAACTTGCTAATGAATTAGATGCCGATGGTTATATCATCTTAACAGATGGTGGTGGTATCTGGCAAAATTATGGTAAACCCAATGCACGAGAAATGAAAATGGCAAGTCCAGAATATCTATTAGGCACTAAAGCTGGTAAGAACTTTCCTGGCAGTATGGGACCGAAGATTCAAGCGGCTATTGACTTTGTTACAAATTCCAAGAGACCAGGTGCTTGGGCTGCCATTGGTGACCTGAAGGATGCAGGAAAGATGTTTAGTAACGAGGAGGGAACAATTGTGAAAGAAGATGTTGAAGAGGGAGTAGTTTGGAGAGAGAAAGCTGCTTCGGTAGCAGCCGATAAACCAAAACAGTCAAAGGATCAACACAAATCTGGTTAGAGATGACTTTATATAATGTGGGTAATTGATAAGAATTTAAGTCTTACTGTTTCTATATCTAAACAACAAGGAGTACTAATACGTCTGACCTTTCTGGGTAGTGCTTTTCGTCAATCAATATATAAATATAGGGTTTTCCCAATCACTAGGAGGGTTATTACTTTCTCATAATATTATATGTTTGTCACTACATATGGTACTCAGCTCCAATCGCGCCTTCTCATTCTCATCTTTTATGTGTCGATAAAGCAAAATGGTTGCAATCACCGTGTAAAAAACACCATAATTTTCTTAAGCTCCCCCTATCTACTCAATTATATTGAAGGTCTAGCCGCCTAGTATATTGTTCTTGTTGCAACTATCATATATGCTAAAGTCTAACATATACCCTCTTTCTCTCCTCGATGTTGTGTCCATACGTAAGGGCCTGGCCGGCTGGCAGTTTTCACAGGAACCCCAAAGAAGTCGTAGCTGGTCAGGACGAATGAGGTTGAACTGTATCCCGCTATGTAGTAATGTCACCATCTTGGCTACTTGCATTGACGATACAGCTCCCTCATCCTTATTGAAATATAAAGAGTGTACAATTACAACCAGAACATGAATTCATTACTGGAAACTACAAACTATACACGGCAATCCTATTTCTTCCTTGCCTTCTTTTTACTCGACTTCTTCTTCAAGGAACCAATCTTCCTCTTACCATCAAGTCCAGCCTCACGCTTAGATTTATTATAATCCCAGATCTTACTCCCATCACCATCAGGATGGTCTTTGTAGCCTTTGAAGTACCACACATTGTATTTGTTTCTTCGAAGTTTGGCTACATAAGCAACTGTATTCCAATCGCCTCCATTGATTAAGAGTCGCATATCATCTCCTTTTCGAACTCGACTCAAAGCCACATATAAGTCTTCCCACTTTATCTTGTTGAGGTGATATTCATGTTCCGAGATGGATAGTATAATTCTATTGACGGTCTTTCCCTAAAAGCATATTGAAGTGATAGAAGAGTCAAGTCAGAGGAGTATTTAGGATAGATGATAAAGTAAGCACACATATGCACATTACATACCTGAGCTTTATCCACCGTAATGCTAAAGGCTGGCTCAATCGGAAAATGATCTCTCATATTGAGCCGAGAGTTGTGATAGTATATTGTGCCTTGGTTTAAACCTGAGCCAGGAATATATGAAGTTGCTCTAGTTGAAATCTTGTTCCCATCTCTGATTGAGATTGGGATTACAACACGCTCATCTCTAGTGATACTCTGTTTACCACTGTCGAACCATGACTTCCTTTTGGAAACATTATCAGCCTTTACAGCATCCGAATCACCCTCGAAGTCTGCAAATAACTCAACATTGATAGCCGTCGGTGGAAAGTCAAGGTCAATAACATCACCTGGTTTAGCTTGACGAAGAAGCTTATTGAATCGCTTTTTTTGTTTTTTGTCCTCGAACGATAGTGAATGATATCTGATTTCAGTACCATTTGCCAATCCTTCATCTGCGTTGATACCATATGAGTTAAGGTAACCCTTGGCTCCTGGTGGAAAGTACTCCTTGAAACAATTATTCTTCATGGCATGAGCAATACTCTCATCAGTCCTAGGCTTTCCCTTCCAAGATGCATCTTCTCTTTTCCGAAGCCATAGGACAGTGTTAACACCATAATACTCAGCCCATCGTTTCGATTGCCAAGCATTGATTTCTCTCCTCTCTGCATTACCAGTGACAATAGTAGTTGCGAAACGGAAGCCGTCACTATCGAGATCTTCTGACGACAATTTCTTATATGTGTTCTTCAAGTCTTCAACGGTGAGCATACCTGTATCACTCATCTTATTGATCACGTCCGTATGCTTTTGATCACCAGACCTATGTTGAGTTGTCAACTTGATGTAACGGAACTTGGTGAAGAGATAGCCTCCCATCTGAGCTAAACTTAGCTTATCAGCCGACTTTGAAGTTAGAGGTTTGCCTTTTGCTTCGATATGTTGCATTACTACTCCTGGGAAGGTATCACCGGCAGTTGGTGGTTTCTGATCAAAGTCACCAAAGAGGATAACCATACGTCCACCAAATGGCTTATTATTGTTGAACAACTCTTGCATTCGAGCATTGAGATATGCCAACATGTATGGCTGAACCGTCGATATCTCGTCAATAATGACAGCGCATATATTGTCTACATTTTGGCCAAACCTTCTCTTGAGAGCAAGTAACGAGTCTTCATTCCAAGGTCTATATGTCACCGTTTGTCCTTTATTAAATACCGGTATATTCCACGACTTCAAGAGTGTTGTTCCACGTATACCAACAGCAGCTGATCCCAAGTAAGCGTTTTTCATTTGCTCTCCTACTTTCATAATTTCAACTATACCATCTAACGACTCGATGATCTTCGACTTGCCATTGCCTGGCTTGCCACAGACCAACACATTTGGAGCCTCGTAGTTCTTATCTCGAGCCCTACCAGATCGAATGGCATTGAAATGATCAACAGCTATTTTGATAACACTATCCTTGTCAGCTGATAAGTCTTGACTTTTGATATAATCTTTGACTTTCCTGTCAAGATTGGAGACTGTACGGTACATGCTTGGTGTAGACGACGAGTTTGCAACGGTTGTATCTTTGACTTGTGACTTTCTCTTCGCTTCGTCCAAGTCCATGTCAAATGGAAGTGTAACCACATTAGCAACATGTGATCTTCTTGACTTTGATGCATTAGAACTTGATTCGCAACTGGTATGTAAATGAGAAGTCTTAGTCAAGTTGCCAAGAGTATTGAGTATTGCATTGCTGTGCCCAAGATGCTTTCGTGCATTGTCAAATTCCTCAGGTGTTAGATACTCCTGCACTAAATCAGATATATAATCCATGCCATCATCGCCAATAATTGGTTTGTGACTACTACTATTGAAGTATTCATTTCTTACCGCCTTTTCTTCGGCTGTCCACATCGTCCTTTCTCTACCACGGAAGGCTGTAAGCATCTCCTTCTTATCTCGGTCAACTCTCCAACTATGAATCATCCTATCAATCTGACTATACCTAAGCTCGTCAATCTCATAACGACTCCAGCATATCTGGTCATAATACTCCTCAAATGACTCCCAATTGTACTTGTAGGAATTTGCTTGACCCTTCTCGTAAAGTTCAGTTTCTGGTCGGAACATTGTCAGGTAGAAGTGTGCAAAGCAATCAGCTTTCCTTCTCCAAGCTTTATATTGGTCTTCATATCCCGTGTCAGACTCTTCTAGATCTGGAGGCTGAGGTTTAGCCGTCGGAGGAGATGGAGGAGATCTTGAGAACTTTGGAGTTAACAGCTTTGAGTTCAAGACTTGATGATAGTTCTTGTCTATATCAAGCCCAGGTGCAAACTGAAAAGATAGGTTCTTCTTTCTACCAGCTTTCTTTGGTCCTTCATCATCAGCTTTCTTTTCTACTCGAATGAGCGCATTATACTCGTACCTATTCAGATGCTTCAAGCTTTCGCCACGGTATCGGTAGAGAGCAGCATACGACACCGGTATTTTGCTCTTACCACTATTCGAAAGATAAAGTGGAGCAGTTCGTCCATAAGAGGCATTGATGTGCTTGAAATCTTCATCAATATTAGATGATCCCAAGTCCTCGCCTTCTTCATCCATTGGATCAGCAGTAGTATCACTCACTGAATGGCCATCTTGACTTGCATCATCTCCTTCCAAACTACTTTCGGCTAGACCCATACTGTTGTTGCCATCATCACGGAGAATATCTATCTCGTCGTAGTACTCATACTCTTCATCAGAGTTGATGTCTTCGTCAGAACCTTCGTCAACACCTGACTTCATTAATCGTTGAATCTCGTCTTTAACAAACTTTTGATACGCTGTGGTATCACATGCCACAAATGTCTCTGAGCACAAGCTTGTACCCATTCCCAATAGATAGGATGCAACTTGAGTATCACTGACCTCTATTAGACTATTCAGTTTGTTTAGAAGTCTTGTTAATACTTGTTGGAGATACCTCTTGGTCGGAGCCGTGTTAACATCATCCGCAATGCTTGGATATTGAATGGCGTGTTCTCGAGCTTTATCAAGTATTGGTAAAGCATCTGTGATCTTTACACCACCCTTATTAATGTACGGGCCAATGTAAAAGAGTGCAGCCTTACTTTGCTCCTTTGATCCAAGATGCAAAACATTGCTATTGCAGCCAAGTACCGAAGTCAACAAAGGATTGAATTCAACCACCTTGCCATTTCTCTTTGGAAGAGCCTTTGAAACTATTCCATACAATATCTTCAAATCTTGTAAACTAAATCCTCCCAATGTATCCATGGCGCTTTTCATCTTAAATGTAAAGAGCTTGTAATTGTACTTGGGCGGTTTGATATGAGGCTCCTGGCTAGTAGAAAAGCCCTCTCCTGCACTGCGTGGTGTACGAAGTAAATGTATTTCAGTTTACCCTACTACCAGTAGTGGTAACTCTTTCAGGTTTTAATTGTCCTTAGTCACATTTAAGAATAAACGTTGTTTTTGGCGATAAGACTGTTAATGAGATGAGTTCCAAATATTAAGGTAAAAACTACAAAAGTGTTAAGTGTTACCTCTCCTTATTGAAGTGGGTTGAAAGCGTTGAGGTTTGAGGTTTGACATAGAACTCACCAGAGGTAGAAACGAACAACGCCTCAAATAGTGATAGCGGCGATATCAAATAACAACACTTCATCCTGCTTCATATCTGCATATTTCCTGATATCTTTATAGACATTGGTTAACGGTCTTCTGGAAATGCAACGTGGTGCATTTAATAATGAAATACCTCCTTAGTACTGAGGTGAATGTTTCAACAGTATATTATAATATTAGGTGTTCAATTGCAATAGATATCCAATTCCAAATATTGAATCGACGCCGATGTACAAAGCAATACAAAATTTCCTATAATATCATTGATGTTGTAGAGAGGGGAAGCGGTTTTATATTGATGTTTCGGAAAGGTGGGCAGTAATTGAACTACGGCCCATGTTTAGTGTGTGATGATGCACAGATTGGTGCTTCTTCTCATATTGTTGTCTATCCCTTTCATTTGATGTTTCGGAAAGAAAAGGGTGGGCAGTAATTGATAAACGGCCCATGGCTGTTTAGTGTGTGATGATGCACAGACTGGTGCTTCTTCTCATATTGTTGTTCGATGGATGAGATTGTTGATAATGCATTAGGCCGGGAACCTACAATACACCAGGATAGAAAACTCCAAG
>Ga0075439_15839_pt1 | contig 19903 bp, 17 predicted proteins | sample MintriSingleCell_FD_74264 | JGI IMG/M metagenome (GOLD analysis project Ga0075439, IMG submission 74264) | Marine eukaryotic communities from Monterey Bay, USA to study complex ecological interactions - Minidiscus trioculatus JGI Plate_4_G5... | ecosystem: Environmental > Aquatic > Marine >... | reverse complement strand
CTACCAAGGTCATGAGCGCCACATAATGCTACAAGTTCCATCTCACTTAAACCAAGAGCTCCAAAGTAAAGACGAATTCCATCAGAATCTAATCCAGCACTCGGCATTGTTCTATCTACTAATGACCTATCAGTACTTTGCTTGAGGATTGTTCTCCTCTTTTGTTCATCTGCCTTTGTTACATCTGATCTTCCCGATTTGATTGGTATTCTTGGACCTCCTGGAAAATGAGCGTTGTGAAGAAGAAGGAAAGGATAAGTAACTTCTGCCAGTACAAGTGGTTGCAAAGGCAATCAATTATAAGCGAACCAAGTTCAAATTAAGTAGCCAAATCACCGAGTATTCATATTGAGCACTTGAATTCATACTGATAAAACAATACAAAGACTTTCCAGCCGACTCTACAGCTTGTGCACCACAGAGAGATATACAGTCTGCAAATGATAGACACTCTCCAACATCACTATAGATATTTTCTACTACTTTTAGCGGACGACTTATACCTCGATTCTCCTGCCAAAGAGCTTCATATCTTATTGAGCCATTTGGTCCGCCACTAAAGGTTTTATCATCTAGTTTTTCTCGAGTGGTTGCATCATGAAATGCTAGTCGAAGTAGAGGGCCTGCATTTGTTGGATCATCTCTTAAATAGCTTGCTGTTGCTTGTCGAACTAAAGATGATGATATCTTCAGTATATCAGGATCTAACGATAGTTGGGCATTATTGATGGCATTTGTATGTAGATATGATGTTGCAATTGACTGAGTTATAAATGCATAGCGAGATATAATTAATGATATTACAATCATAATACACCGATGTATGTGGTGATCTATCTTCCTTCATCCCTTTTATATCCTTGATGGATATGAGAGAGTATCTAATAAAGGCAACTTGCTATAAACTCTTGATGATTTTGAGGTGTAGTAAGTAAATAGTATGCAATGGGCAATGGTATGTATTGCAATAGAATTACTTTCAAAGCTCAAATACGGAGATATAGTTTACCACAATCGAAAGAGTGATCTACGTAAAGAATATATATTGTTGCACTGAGGTAATTGAAATTGCATTATACTTCTAGAGGTTTACAACCCCTTATATGTTGCCTATAATTTGACACAAAGAGAAAAAAATGAAGGTCAAAAGTACTGGGGACGGTGCATTATGAGTCTGTAACTCCGCATCTGGATGCACTGAGTGCACTTTTTGCATCTCAGTTCATTGCACAATCGTGTAACTAGTATTCTGTTTGCACTCCAAGGCCTCTTGCGCTTGGGTCAATGATACTGCACCTATTTGTGACTAACTCTGTGCACTCTCTCTTGGGTGTCTAACTAAACAGGTTGCCACTCTCGGGCTCTGAACCTGGGACCTCCTGGGACCACAAAGACTGTGAATGATGTGCTCTCACATCAACCGAACGCGGCTTTCTTTAATTTATATACTCAAAAGAAGAAGCTCTTGGATAAAAGGTTAGTCTACTTTGTTGGTCAGTAGTTGATAGATGCAGGACAAAGTATGGCTTATATACTAGTTTTACCTGTGCAGCCAGTACAATTCTCCTCCTACTCCTACTCCTCGGATGCTTTGTCATCATCGTCTTCTTCTTCTTCTTCTTCTACACTACCTTCATCTTCATCTTCTGAAACACTTGCATCATCATTGCGTTGAAACTTCTCTCTACTTCTTTCCTTTACGGTCGCTTCCTCTTCTTCCTCCTTTGACTTGTCAACTGATTCAATACGAGCACTTTTCTTCCTCTTCCTTGGCCTCTCATCATACTTTGGCTTTGCCTGAAACGGGCGCTTCTTTGGCACTCCATTCGGTCTAAGACCATATGGATATTTTGGATTATACTCTTCTACTACCGGCTTTTGTTTATAAACAACACCATCATCCATCTTTTGTCTATCCCTTGGCCTAACAAACTTTGGCTTATTGCTTGATATATTAACTCCCGGCTCGTCATGACGAAGAGGTGCCTCAAAACCCAATCCACCTTTTGAGAAGTCAGGGTACTCTCCGTCATGCTCTTGTAGTTCCTTGATCTGATTCTTTAATTGTTGCTTTATTCTCTGAGCCTCTTTTGTCTTTTGTTGCATTTCTTGAAACTTTTTCACTACAATAATGATTAGAGATCATACATGAACATATGATTAGAGATCATACATGTATCCTGTATACATAAGTCAAAGTATGTACTCACTTAGTGCCTTCTTCCTTTCTCTTCTCTTATTCTTTGCTTCCTCGATTTCATCCTAAAGAAACAGCAAACACACAATAAGTAGACGAACCATCTCAATATCATAGTGTTGGTATATATGCCACTTACCAACTTCTTCCCCGTCACTTCCTCAACTACCTCATTACGAATCTTTTTAACCTTGGCCGGTAAGGACTCTTTCACACGATTAGCAGCCTCATCTATGTCATCTTTAAGATCTTCAACGACTACGGCTTCTGCTTCATGCACATCATTTGCAATCTAAAAAGACAAAAATGCACGTGTGGCATCAGTCAGAGACAAAACCCAAACGACACATACACATACACACACAATCACAAATTAAGATATTATTACTCACATCTTTTGCATCTAAATGTTGCTTTTTATCTTCCGCCATTACCCCTTCAATTTCATGCACCTTTTCAGTCTCAATCGAGTCGGCTCTCAATCTAAACTCCTTGCGTGCATCTTCTTCTAACCGTTGTGATATCTTCTTGGCAATGACATCTAATTGTTCTTCACTTAGTTTGACATCTGCAGATACTGAACTAAAGTCAGCTGCATCATCATCATCGTCATCATCCTCTTCATTATTATCACCATGACCGAATACATCTCCTAAATAATACTTGACTGAGTCTTCCATTGATTGTATAGACGAAGCCAACATTGAGTTATTATTATCAATCTCATCTTCCTTTGCCATATCAACATCAATAACTACCTTATTCATTGTTTTATCTAAATCATAAGTTTCATCTAAGAAGCCATTCAGTAATGATATATCCTGTTCATTACCACCATCATCACGGAATGCATCATCATGTACATTGTTTAATTGATCATACTTTTCATTTAGTTCTAGTTTATTATTAATTTGTTGTAACCTTTGCATGTCAACATCTGGTAATGTTTCTGCAACCTTTCGGAGTTTCTTCTTACGACGTTCCTTTTTACTCATCTGATTAGTACCTCCATTATTACTAGAGACTATAACAAATGCTATAAATGATAAAATCCAAAAGGATATCTTTTTCACATTACTATGGATTTGTATATATATGTTAGTAATGAATTGCAAAAAGATATGATACGGGGCTGATCACATAATTTGGTGCATGTAATCTTTCGTTACAGTATCACTTGCAACTTACTTTCTTCTATCATTCGTAGAATATGCCTGTACCACTCTACGTCCCGTTATAGGGCGTGTTTCCTCTTCAGTTTGGATATTCTCCATTTGTTTATCTGCCATCTGAAACAATGCGTGCTTCTACTACAAAAAAAACATGAGAGTAGATAGGTAGTTTCATAGGTGGGCGGCAGTGGGCAGTTAAGGGGCGGACTTATCTTTGCGAACTCGAGGTAAGATGGGTATTGTAGTTGAGTTGATCTATCATTGCAATATCAGTATTAAGGAAGGAAAGCACATGATTGTTTAACATTATACAGCCATCATTTGCCGAATAATAGTTTGGAGCTGAATTTCTCAATAAATAGCTCCGATTTACAAATTTGCTTTGTATTGATAGGTGTCAAACTAAGAACAAAATAGTCCTCACAATCATTATAGCTGCCATCATCACTCCTAGTTAGTAATATATACAACAGGAGATAATACTAAACCCTTTATTTTGAGTTAGGTGAATACTAACTCGATTATATTATAAGGGCAACATCTATCGACAGACAATACTACTGTCTTTACACAAAATTCTTAAAGAGTTCTACAAATCATATACCGAAGAAGCAGAAGCACGGATAGATTAGAAGTGATTTAAGAGTTCTGACAATTCATATATCTTACCGAAGATAGCAGTGATAAAGAGTTAAAGAGTTCTGCAACATACCGAATCGAAGATAGAAGTGATAGAAGATGTGGAGCAATCTATCAGCAATAGCAGAAAAGGCCAAGGAGGTAGCTGCAACCATTGATCAACAAATGAATGATGCCATGGCAAGTAATAGCGATGACGAGGAGGAGGCTTCTAGACAAGGATGGGATAAATGTGATAAAGATGAAGTTACCGATAAGAAATCATCAACTATAGCACAGGCTCCAAACAGTGGAATGTCCTTTGTAGATCTTAAAGCTGAGGCTGATAATATTCCCAAAGCTGGATCTTCTTGTGTTGATTTGAATGCTGCAGATATTTTAGATACTGCAACAGCTGAGAATGCAGAATTAGTAGCTGCTCGTGCAAAGATACAATCATTAGAGGAACAAGTGAATACATTAAAAGATGAGTTGGCTGCTGCTAAAGAGGAATCTCAAAATAATCATGCAAGAAATGTATTATTGGAAAAACAGATGAAAGAACTCAAGGAAGAGAATGAGTCGTTGAAGTTTTTTAGAGATGCAAGTGATAAGTGATATGAAGTTTAGAAGAAGGGGTAAATGTTTACTCTCTTTACATTAGAAAGACGCAGTTGCGGTTGAGGAGATGTACGTTAAACGTGAACTGTTGAAATTTGATGTTGTCAGTTTTATGTATAATGCATATAATATGTATGTTAGATACCCAGTAATGATTTAGGATGTATCATGTTATGCTGTCGGCCGCTTCGTCCTCCATCATCTACTAGATATGATATCACATATTATGGTAAGATATTATCAAGTTACACTATTGTCTATCGTTAATGACTATGTTTAATCTTCCCTAGCCATCGATGATAATAGAAGGAGACCTCACAACATCTTCATCCTCTTCCAAGCTAGTACGAGGTGGAGGTGTTTTTACGGGTGTCGCGGCCTTTTCTTCAAGAAGTGAGTCTAGTTGTGTTCTATATAAGAGCCTGACGTCAGCAATATCATCTTGTAGACATTGGATCTCATCAACCTTCATCTTTACTTCCATAGTGAGATCTGCTCAAACAGTGGCAGCTTTTCTACAGCGCTTCTTGCCTCTCCTAGTTCATCCAAAAGACTTGCTCTTGTTTCTTCAGAGGATGCCAGTTGTTTCCTCAATGCTTCAAGTTCCACCTTGGCACCCTTGAGTCCTTGCGCAAGCTGCTCCATGGCAGCAAATGAGCTCCCCTGACGCTCAATCATGTGATCCATACCATTCTCGTCACGCTCACCATCTTCGTCATCATCAACTTCACTATCAAAGCCAGCCAAAGTATCATGTAGAATAGAAGCTTGATTAGTTGCTGAGCGCAATGTCTTTTGTTGGGCTGGAGAGGTGATATTCCCATTTCCAACTCTAGCATGATCGGATTCTGCTGCAAACTCTGCTGCGTTGACACTTTCAGCCAAGTCATCAAGCTGTTTCTCTAACACACCTCTTCGTTGCTTCTCACCATCCAACTCGTCTTCTAATACCTCAATCTGTCTTTGATATCTTGCTTCACTATCGACAACTGTCTGTAACATTTCAGTTCGTATCTTTGAAGCACCCTCGGTCGCCTTGCGCTCTGCATTCACCAGTTCCTGCTTAATATTCTTCTTCTCTTCTTCTAGGTCTTCCACCTTTGTTTCCAAAGTTTCGATTGTGGTAGACAATTCCTCAATAGTCTCCTGCGATGATAAGAAATTCTCTTCCTTCTCTTTAACTAATCTCAGTGACTTCCTATCAGAGGTGATTAGATCATTCCTTTCCTTTGTTAACTTTTCCAACTGAATTACATTCTCTTCAAGATCTGCTCTTAGTTTGGTTTCCATTTCTGCCCATGCTGTGGCTCTTGCCCGGTTTTGACGTTCTGTACTTTCAAGTTGACGCAAGAGGGGTGCTGTACTTTGTTGGACATCCATACTGAGATCTTCTGCTCGACGAACTGCATCCTGCCATCGTTTCCTTAACTCAGATACTTCATGCCTCAACGCATCTTCTCTAACATTCGCCTCCCTTTCACTCGTATGCAACTTGGCTTCCAAATCACCCAGCATGTCATCCCTCTCCCTTCGAAGTTTATTTGATTCCCCTTCCAACTCAAGTGCAGCTCCAGCTCTAGCCTCCTCGACTTCCTTTTTAAGTTCTTTCCTCTCTTCTTTAATTTCCTTCAACTGTTGGTTTAGATCCAGATTAGATGCACGTTGCTTCTCTGATTCTTCCTTGGCAGCTACAAGTTCACCCTCTAGTTTCTTAGACAGAGTCTCACCCTTCCGAGCCGATGACAATTCATCCTTTAGAGATTTCACTTCCTTCTCTAACAATTCCACCTTGGCCGCTTCCTTCTCTCGAGCTTCTATTTCAATATCTAACTTTTCTTGCAATTCCCTTGCCTCTCCCTTGGCACTTCGAACAGATTGTTCCATCGTACTTTGTTTCCTTGCCAATTGTTCTCCCTCAGCACGCAAGGCTGCAATAATATCAGATTGTTCCTGCGAGCTGCCTCCAGCGGCATCAGCACGCCGGACTGCACCAGTTAACTTTGTTTGCATCTCCTCAACGCGATCCTTTGCCCTTAAGATTCTTTTCTTAGCTTCTTCTTTCGTTTCGGAGATGACCTGTCGTAGTTGAGTAGTTTCAGCTTCATATTGCATCGTTAGGGAAGTGATTTGATCTGACTTAGATGATAACTGATCTTCTCTTTGATAGAGTTGGGATTCTAGCTGTGCAATAGTGGCTAGATATTGTTGTTTCTCAGCATCACCCATACTACTTGAAGGTGCCCCATTTTGCAATTGGCTTCCAGGAAGACTTTCAGGATTGACATCATCTACAGGCGATGTATCATCATTATCTTTCTGTTGGACAGAGTCTAATTCCATAACAGCATCATTTGCAGGAGAAATATTATCTTCTTGTTGAATAGACTCTGCTTCCATAACATTATCATCGTCTGAAGTGTCACGAGTATGAATGCTCTCTTGAGACTGCTCAACGATTGGCTCTTCCGATGGTTGTTCGGACTCAACTGCTTCTACATTTTCTGATTGCTCTTCAATATCAACATTGTCAGGCTCAGGTTGATATTGAATAATCTCATCTTTCTGATCATCTGGTGCTTGATCAACATGATTTACTTCCTCAATAACTGCTTCTTCCTCAATAGGTTGTTCAGTTTGTGGTTGCTCAGGCATAACCATTTCTTCTTTATCATGTACTGCGTCGTCGATCTTCTCAATCATTTGTTGCTGTTGTGATTCCATCTCTACCATACTTGCCTTAATGGCAGCTTGCAACTGTTCTTCTTCTTCCTGTTGTTGTTGCCGATGAAGAGAAGGGCTGATCTCTTCATTATTGACTTGTTCATCTTCATCTAATGGAATATCGACACCTTCATTCCAACCATCACTGGCTAAATTATCTCCACCAAAATCTATTTCCTCACTAACCTGATGCTGTGGTGGTTGTCTACTATCATCGTCATCCCCAAAGAAATCGTCACCCTCATCCACAGTTATATCTAATTTAGTTGCAGAAACAGGTGCACTGTCTAATGTGCTATCTACTGTATCATATTGTATATCATTATTATGTGATGAAGGTAATACAGCATTTGAATCATCTGTAAAGAAATCATCATCATCATCTAAATCATCATGTGTTGTTGTTTCAATATTGTTTGTAGTGGCAGCAGATGTACCTCCAATAATACCCCCAAGAACACCGACTCCGGTATCACTTGCAGTATTATTAGTATCAATACCCGTAGATTCATCTAATTGACGTTCAATTCTTGCAGCGGCCTGTTTAGCTTGTTCTGCGGCCTCCTTGGCCTTATCTGCTAATGCTGAAAGGTTCCACATAATATAGATATGGTACAATATTATCTTATTGTAATGGAGAAGGCTGTTGAAGGCTGATAAGGCAATAGTAAAATTTTAAAGATATGTGTTTGGTAGGTATGTGCGTACACAGTAATTTGCCCAGCCGATTAAATGATAAGAGGGATATAATACCAAGTAGAACAAAGCCCACAACTCTTTTCAATACATACAATCGAAATCAATGGTACCATACATCTCTTTTGTCTTTGTTTTGCATTCATATTCATCAAGGTATTTTGAAACTTTTGCATGGTATCGTACTTGAAGTTTATTGATAAGTTTCACAATTATTTGGGTGGAAAGTACAATGCAAGCTAAGTTAGTTGTTGTTAATACGGATGATAGGGGAATGACTATTTAATAGTACAACCGCATGATATTATAGTAAACATTTAGTTATAGTTATTGTTGATACGGTTTTTGATATAAATGTTCTTGATATTGAACATTTAGTTTACCTAGTTAACATTAGTTAGTTGTTGTTGATACGGTTTTTCAACAGAGGGCTTATCAAGTTTTCATTGCAACGCAATACTCAAATAAATTAATATTATGAGCAAATCACCATCAATAAGACGAATTAAAGCGGATATTCGTGAGTTATCTATTGATCCATCAGATCAATATGCTGCATCACCATTAGAACATGATATGTTTGAATGGCATTTCACAATCCGAGGTGCCGAAGGTACTGATTTTGAGGGTGGAGTATATCATGGGCGTATATTACTGCCACCGGAATACCCATTCAAACCTCCCAATATTGTATTTTTAACACCGTCGGGTAGATTTGAATGTGGTGTTAAAGTATGTCTATCCTTCAGGTAAGCATAGAGAAGGTGGGTCTATTTCCCCCCCACCTACTAACACCTACTCACAACTTTTTACCGTATAGTGCACATCATCCAGAATTATGGCAGGAAAGTATATGATTTCATGTGTTCGATATGAAGACTCGGCGATTTGGATGCTACATTTGAACTTAGTTTGCCTTCATTTGATTGACTTTGCAACCCATATGTACTAACATATGTTACAATCATCTCTCTTTCGTCTTCATAAATCGTGATAACGCGCATCTTCCAGCCTGCGTGGGGTATACGTTTAATTCTAGAGGCATTAATTAGTTTTCTACCAACACCTGCAGATGGAGCACTAGGGGCATTAGACTGGACAAGTGAAGAGCGTAAAAAGTTGGCAAGAAAGTCCGCTTAGTATTGTTTTGTTGTATGAATTCAAGTTGTGTTCAATATGAAGATCAGTGATGGGCTCTTCAATTGAACTTGGTTTGCCTCAATCAAACCATTATTTGATTACCTTTAAACATATACTAACAAAAGTTCATTTCTCCTCCCTTTTTTCATCATAAATCATGCTTGCGCACATCTTCCAGAGGAGAGTGTTAAATTTCGATGTCCAATATGTTGTGCTGAGGGAGAAACTTGTGTTGATTTGCTACCAGAGGTAAAGAAGGTGAAAGGCGACGGCGATAAGAAGAAGACCAAGTTTCAAGAGGAGGTTGAAAAGTTGAAAATGTTACAGTTTCAAAACCATGCAGTTGAAGATGAGAGTGCTAACAAGAAGGATGGAGGTGGTAATGATGAGAAAAAGGATGATTCTACAAAAGGGGGAGCAGAAGAGCAGGTGAAGAATGCTCAACCAGATGAAACGACCGTGAATATTAAGCCATCCCCGACTTCACCACTACAGCAGCCAGAGAAGAATGAATCGTCCACTAATCTTAAACCAGTGGAGGAGAAGGATACCAATGAAGGGTCCTCTGAGATCCCCCAAGCTAAAGTTTCGTCCACTGCTGGAGAAAGTGATAGTAAGAATACCACGGCAGCTCAACCAAATGCCACTCCCAATCCATCTTCTCAAGCAAATAATGCACCCGCGCCACAACGAGTAAGACCGCCAGCTGTAGCGCCGCAAGCCGCCAACAATAACAATAATAATTTCGCTATTGCTGCTGATGCTCCTATTGTTAGCGATTCCTTACTCAATGGTATGATAGGCTTCTTCGCTGTTATTGTTATCGTACTTCTAAGGCAGAGTCAAGCTCTTGTCGATGAGTTGCAAATGTTAGGGAAAGATGATTAAATGTTGACGGTTAATGAAAAGGGAATCAGTGCAGAAGAGGAAAAGATACAGTTTAGTATATTACGAGGTCAGCAATGTAAGGTTAATCATTCTTGTCGACTTAGTGTTGTGCAAGCGTCCGCTTATTAACAATAATTGTCCACTCCTTTTATGATCTCTTCCCTTCAGATCATCGAAATACCGGTGGATACCTTTGACGTTTCACCACCGCAGACAAATCAAGCTAGTGTTCTCGTTACTTGACACCAAAGAAAAGTGCAATAAGAAGCGAGCTCTATTAATCCTCCCATTCGATTTGCAGCATAAAAAAGCTAACAATATCAAACATCAATCAACAAAACAATACATTCGAAAGAAAAAAAAGAGATACACAAACAAAACACAATTGCAAACAAGAACAATGCCTTTACCTATTTTACCGCCAATACTATCTTCACTGGTACCCGTGGCACTATTTGTGCCTCCTTGGCTACTTATTACATTCATATCTACGGGATTATTCTACTTTTGGGTAAGCAGTTGGCCGGGCACAAGGGTCAAAGTCAAGCCTATGAAAGCCTCGAAGTTTGATGCTAATAAAATTCCAAGCAATCTTGACACTATCGTTATTGGTAGCGGCAGCGGCGGTAGCAGTTGCTCCAACATTTTAGCACAATCAGGTCAAAAGGTACTTTTACTTGAACAACATGAGGACCGTACAGGTGGATGTACACATACGTTCAGGATAAATGGATGTGAGTGGGATACCGGCTTACACTACACATCAGAAGGTATGGGATTGCCCACACACCGAGCTGGAGCATTGCTCAAGTTTATGTCCAGAGGAAAGCAAGAGTGGAAACGATTGTGAGTTTAACTCTTCTTTGATGCATATGATGTGCCTGTTTTTCACCTACGGCATCTCACTGACTTATTCTATCTTTCTTCAGAGACGACCCATACGACGAGGTCATCTTTCCCAAGGATGATAATGTGGCTGCCGAGAATCCTAACAACACGCACTATGAGTTCAACAGCGGGCTTGAAAACGTTATTGATTCCTTGGTTGAACGTGTTGACCCTGGAAATGAGAACCTCCGATCTCAGTGCGCAGTTTGGATGGATTTGTCAACGATCATCAACAAGGGCTTTACCTCTTTGGGTATCTCTAGAGCCATTCCCTCATGTCTTCACTTTCTGTTGAAAAAGAACATCAACGACCTCCGTACGTTGGCTTCTTACACGGTCAGAGACGTTCAATACGCTGTCTTTAACTTGAACTATTCAATCGAAGATTTACTTGAGAATTGTCCTCAAGCACCGCCCGGCCCAGAACCGAATCCAATTCTTAGAAGAGTCAAAGCCGTGCTGAATCATCCGATTGGGGATTATGCCGTTCAACCAAAAGAGGCTACAATGGCGGCTCAGGGTATCACAATGGCTCATTATGCGGAAGGTGCATCTTATACCGTTGGGGCCACTCAGAATATATCAATTAGGAATACATCCATGCTTCGAAACTTTGGTGGTGAGGTATTTTGTGACGCTACAGTCGAGGAGATTATCATTGAGCGAGGCCGTGCTGTCGGCGTCAAGGTTCGCAATACGTCGGCAGGTGAAGGTGCACCTCTCACTGAGATTCGTGCAAAGAACATCGTGTGCGCTACTAGTACATTTAACTTGCATAACAAACTCTTGCCTCCAGATCATCCAAGTGTAAAGGATTTCTTTGACAAAGAGAAGCGCACTATCACTGAAAGTAATGGGCATGTCTTCTTATTTGTCAAGTTGAAGGGCAATGCTTCTGAGTTGGAACTGCCTACTCACAACCTTGTAAGTAGTAGGAGCTTTCGTTGCTTTCCGTTCGATCATATTATCTTACACACCCATTGCTCGTCTTATAGTGGTACTTTAACTCGTATGATATGGATGAAGCATTCGATAAGTATTATGTTGACCCTGTTAATCACAGACCACCGACTACGTATATTGGCTTCCCGTAAGTGTTGTTGAACGCCCTAATCTTGTTCCTTATACTTGGCATTAGTACCTCACTTTATCCATCATCCTCTCTAGATGTACAAAGGATCCGACATGGCCTAAACGCTTACCAGGCGTTTCAAATTGCATCCTCATCTCCGACGGTCGTTATGAATGGTTCAAGAAGTGGGCTGGAACCAAAGTTCATGAGCGAGGAGAAGATTATGAAGATTTTAAGAATCAGCTTACGAAACATCTTCTCGATATCTTGTACGAGACGGTGCCTCAGGTTAAAGACAAGGTTGACTTCTATCATCTCGGTACTCCTCTGACAGAGGTTTCATACTTAGGATCTTGGAAAGCTGCCTCCTATGGTACCAAATGTGATACTGAAATCTTTTCCAAGCAGGTGATTGACACGGTTTTTATTTGCTCAATCAATTACGATATAATTGCCTTGTCTCACTTCCTCTACCTTAATTCATATATTTCAGAATGCGAGGTGGACAACAACTCCCCATACAACTATCCCAGGTCTATACATGGCTGGCTCAGACGCTTTTCTACCCGCTGTTTGTGGAGCAATGTAAGTAAACTCTTATAATACCTACTCATGTTTCAACCTTCTGTTCTTACTATACTTTTATATTCTCCATAATACAGGTACGGCGGGATTTTGGGTGCCTCCGCAATCTTAGGATATACAGGCACTCTCCGGTTTGTCGTTGCCTTCCTTGGCGAGTTTGTAGTATCACTCCTCGAAGCCAACCCCAAGATTAGTAGGATGGAAGCGTATGTGCTAGCCACAAAGAAATTTTGTACAGATCTTGTAGCAAACTAGTAGGAATAGAGTCCATAAAAAGAAGGGAGGACCGAGGAGAGATCTTATAGGAAATGTTTTGGAAAGGATGTGAGATTGATCAGCTTGTATGAGAACAATCGACTATGTAAAATAGAAATGTTTAGAGAAAGATCATATTGTGACAGATCTATATATGTCTTTATAAGTACGCATAAATGCATGTACCTCTATTCAGATCCTCACTGTGTTGTATCACCCCAAAACTTCTTCTTCTTGGCGTCTTCTGGTTTGTGTTCAACCAATGGATACTTCTCATTAAAAGCAGAAATCTGCTTAGATGCTTTCTTTGCAACCGTTTTCACAGCATCCAAGTCACAAAGCGGTTTGGCTTGAGATGCTTCCTTGATTCTCTCGGGTGCCAAGCCTTCCTCTTGCATTTCTTCCTTCTCATCCAACGGGTTGATTGCATAGAAGGCTACCATTCGCTGATGCGCCTTCAATGCAGGGAACGAGACATCTTCACTTTGGAACTCATCATCCTGTAGCATCATTGAATCAATCAGATTATCACATACCATCTCATCCTTGTAATCCCCTTTGAATCCTTCGGGAACGTCACGGTGTTGGTGATGTTGAATATCGTCTGCAAATGGCATCTCAAGAAATGCAAGGTATCTTCCTCCCTTGCCTTTTGTGTTTGGATCAACAGTACCATCATCACACCCTTCCATCTTTGGTAAAAGTGCTCCAATCTTGGGTTCGCCATTCTTAGTCCTTACGATACGACAGAAGCCAACCTTATTTGTCTCTTCCAAGGCTTGAGACAAGGCGGCGATTGCTGTCCGTGCCTTCTTTGAGTCGCCACCGGTGAAAGCGTAGGCCGGGCCCATCAACAGTTTAGACGAGTCGACATCTTTCCGATCAAGATAACCAATCATTTCAATACTACCAGGGTCGGCAAATGCTGCATTGAGACCCAACATGTCCATTTTGCCTACTGGGATGAGATCGGAACCATACCTGGAAGATGCGCGTTAAAACAAGATTATGATGATGAAGAGAGATGATAGTTAACTTCTGTCAGTACACGTGGGTTACAAAGGCAAACAAATAAGGCAGATAAGGTCAAATGAGTTGCCGAATCACGGATACTTTGCACTGAACACAAGTATTGGAATGATAAAACAATACAAAAGTGGACTTTCCTGTATGCATCCGTTCGTTTGTCAATGGATACTTCATTATCATCGGAGTCATAATGTCGAGTATCTGTCCTCGTTGGCAAGGTCATCAACTCTCCAGTACCATCCCGTAATTTCTCTCCAGTTTCAGGATGGATTTGGTATGCTTCCTTCTTAGTGGTCGGGATGTTAAACTTGTCTGTTAGCTTACCATTCTTGACTTCCATTGTCATGCCAGGTGCAAGACGGAACTCAACCTTCCTGGCGGCAGACTTTTTGGTTCCAGCTTTTACAGGAAGCTTGGTTTGTAACAATTCTGTCAAATTGACACCATTGGCTGCCAAGATGCATCCACCAGTTTCTCGAGCAATACTAACCAGTAACTTTTCATTCTCCCGCTTGATAATTAATGAATCAATATCGTTACAAGCTGGCTTTATACAGGCATCTTCAGTTTTGGTAACAGTGACAATGTGTCTACCCTCATCATTCTGGGATGCTACAGCAGTAGCACTATACCCACTTCCATCACCATGACCACGGCCATTACTACCTCCAAAGTACTTGTTTGCCCAATTAGAAGCATGATTTGGATCGTTGAAGTGAGAAAAGACTTTAGACTGTTCATCTCCATGTAGGAAAGCAGTAACTAATTCGGGATTACTACCAGGAAATAATGCATTTGGTTGTCTCCAATCTTGATTCAATTTCATGTCGTCGGGATTGCCTTCCTCTTTGACTAACTCTCCATTATCATTTTCTTCCATTGATACAACAGATTCTGGAGGTTGGGTTTCTCCTTGTTCATTATTATTATCATTCATTGATACCACCGCTTCCGGTTTCTCTGCTGCACCAGTATCATCTTCATCAATATCCATACTCGTATCATTGAAAGTCATAGCAGCTGGCATCTTCCTATTGTCATCTTCATTTGTAGTACCACCACTAGAATCAACATTATCAGGCTGGATCGGTGGCAAACTACTCATAATATTCTCCTCAAATCCAATCCCCAAAACAACAAGTTCTACATCCATTTTATTCAATCCATCTAATACACACTGTAACTGCTCTCCATTCACCTCCACTTCATGCTCTGCATCAGTTATCATTACAATTTTACGTTTATACTTTTTATTATTCGTACGTCTGTGTAATGCATCAGCTGCCAATATCAACCCGTCACATAAATCACCAGATATTGATGATGCGATTGATTCATTGATTGTGCAGGAGACATGTTTCAAGGCACGTAATGTTAGTGGATTTGGTCTGTTTAGGTCAAATTCAACCAAGTTTGGAAATACGTCTTCCTCTTCCTCTTCACCATTGTCATATCTGTGTAACTTGTATCCATCTCGACAACGTCGAAAGAATTTACCTAAGATATGATATATGATATAATACGATGTGTAAGTAAGTATAAGCTTGAATTCATACGATATGTAATAACAAAGTTAATGGTACATGAAAAACAACAAGATATTATGGTATTCTTACCAACATCAACATCATCAGTAATCCTCTCGATTTCTGATAAATGATGATGTGTCACACCAGCTTTTAATACTACCACACCTGCCTCATGTGTTTTAGAACGCCACATTAGATCAATTATTGAGGTTAGTACTGCATCCTTTGCTTGAGAGAGTCGGGTTGATGAGTTGCTTTCACCTGCTCCGCCATCTTTGGAGTTAGACGGTGGCGGTGGATAGGGCAAATTCATTGTTAGATTTGCATCTACAATGAATACTACTGCTTCTTTATTCATCTTATTAATAGGTTAAATGAGAGGGTAACAACAAAGAGATGAGTAATCACTACGCTATTAGAACCAAAGCAACAAACTGAAGATATCGAAACTGACAACTTTTTGGTTTTATTCGTACCGTCACAATTCACACAAATTGAAAGGGGTCAGGTATATTAGATCTGCTATTCTTGAGGTTATAGCTTTTTCAATACTTCCGCTGAGAGTTCATAATGCTCATATCTTGTGTCTAATTTATAATCTACACATGAACATATTGTGTGCATATTTTTGGTTAGTAAATTTATCACCTACTAGTAACAAAAACTACAGTCATCAGACATCCTCCAATTCCAATCTAATATATATTTTAAGCAAAGAAGATGATAAACATAATAATGAATAGTACCACAATCCCCAATACCTTTGCTGCCAACGCTCTATTTGTTTGTAAATTTTGCAATGTATCAGTCAATGTTGCCAAACTCAAATTCAAATTACTATTTGCATCCTCAACATTGTCCTCCACTCGTTGGACCATATCTCTGTGCTCATTTACCATGACTGCTAATTTATTAAATATCGTACCCAACTCTACAATATTCGATTCAACCTGTGACATGGCATCGGCACGTTGTCGTAAGTAATCTTGATCAGGTATTAGTTGTGTCATTTGTCCAGATTCGGATTCCATTTGTTGTATTTCCATTGGTGTCATTGGTACCTGTTGGTCGAAATTTGATCCAGGATAGTAGGATGATGTCGAGCCAGAGTATTCCGGGTACCCCGGTCCAGCAGAGTTGGAGTGGCGTAGTCGTAACCCCTGTTCATTGAAGCTTGCACTCGCTCCGTCTTTTAAAATGTATAACAAAGTAATGACGTTAGCACATTACACATACTTGCATAGCATTTAATGTATACAACACACATAATATATAGAATACTTACGTGGACGAGGAAGTTGTGAACTACTTTCCCCAGCAGGCAATCCTCCACCCATCTCCTCTTGATGTCGTTGTGCCATTGCCATCATACCACTTGTTAAATCTAGTGTTGGCATACCACCACCACCCCTGTTACCTCCTCCTAATCCACCGCCGCCACCTAATCCACCACTTACCATTCCCTCTCCACCAAATGATGAAGATCTTTGATCGTTTCCGACACCATATACTGCAGGTTTATTCATTAATGTCATCAAGTCAACACGCTCTCCTTCACCAACAACATCACCGCCATCCTGTCCGGCAGTGAAACTACCACCAATAACACGTCGTTTACGATCATTCGTATCCTTCATGCCATCAGATCGTTCTTCTAATACAGCCTTGAATCCACTTGTAGTTTTAACAAAATCTTCCTTCAATTGTCCAACTAAGTTTGATGCTTCCATACCTGCTTGTGAATTCTTACCTAGTCGACGTTTGGATCTGTCTAATGTTACCTGTGCCTCTTCTAATCTTGAATGTAATCCTTCAATATTGGATTTAATACGTAATACTAATACATCGGCACGTTCGTTGGCAGATTCATCTGCAAACATTCGAGTACCGCCCGCTCCAGTTTTTACCAATCGAGATAGTTCGGCTAGTAATGATGATGTTGTTGATACATCGTGAGATATTTCCGATGCAGCAGATCTGAAGGTACGCAATTCTGCTAATGCTGGATTATTCTGTAGTTGCTGTTGTTGTGATAAAGTTGATATTGATTTATTGTCGACACTACTAGATGATTGTATTAATTCTGATGATGAACTACCGCCAGCACGGATTGAACTCATATTGCCCGTTGCAGGAACCGAGCGTGCAAACGAGAAGAATTCATCTGTTCGGTCTGACATTGTATACTATTGTTGTTATTTGTATTGTTAAAAAGTTGTACGATAGGGCTGTTTTGCAATAATTTGTTATTATTGTCGTGCACTTTATTGTGTAAATTGTGTAAAGACCGCTGAACAAACCAAAACTAAACCCAAACTAAACCAGCAGCAAGGGTGTTTGTTTGAAGACTATTTAGTATACAAGAAGCAAAGAAGGTAATAAGAGATATGATATTGCTAACATCACCCCAGGTGGTATGGTACAGGCATTGAAAATTGAAAATGACCAAGTAAGGATACCACAAGGTATCTTATACGGAGTAGCTTTGCGGTTTTATGAATGTAGTACTACTGTGTCAAGTAGACAGGGGGAGCTTGTTTATACTTATATTGTCATTAGTTGTTGCAATTCACTATTGCTTGTTCTTATATGATGTTATTGGAATCTATATGAAAAGTATTTACCTATGATTGAGGAGGTAGTAAGGAGTCGTTCTCTTCCTCAAGAGGACCAGCCGACGAAATGCTAATGTGCTAGGTGAATAAATGAACGATGTCGGATAACGGAGAATAAAACCTCAAGCATACGTCAGTACATACAACATCACTTACCGCATCGAATTAGCTCAGTCAAATATCCGCAGGGGATGTGCTTCAGTGTTGAATACATGTGTATGCATAATGTCGATATCATTAGTATCGTCATGTATCAGGAACAAATACTTGAGTGTTTCTGCTAAAAAGAATGACTCCATTCTGTTGTCTTGTTTCATAGAGTCAACATTCTTGATTGCAGCGTATCCAGCTTCAGTCTTGCAATGTTCCTCTATAGCTTGAAAGATCTCCCAACTCCATTCGCGATACACCGGGTCTTTTGTCAACTGGTACAGAATATAAAAAGTCTCCGCAGTCTCTGGTCGTAATATATAATAAGGATGGCCATTTCGAAAGTCATTCTGAGCATTGTCAAACTTTACAAACTCCGGGGCTAAACCACTCTTGCTTCGAGCATACATTTGGTAGCAGGTATATGCCAGTTGTTTCCCCGTTTTCAACTGACGTTGAGCTTCTAACGATTGCAAGCCGTCGGGATGGGTGTAGGCACCAAGAGCAAGAAGACCTGCAAGAAAACAGCTTAAATGATCCATCTTGTGTTCAACTTTGCCTCGTTTCATTTCTGCTACATAAGTGAGGTAATTGGGTCTACTCATGTGAATTAGCTTCTCCATGATGCTTCATTGACTCATCATATCTTCTTCGATATTTCATTTCCTTTTTACCACCTTGCAGCCAGATCTTTAAAAGGTATTCGTAAAACGAGTCACCCATTGCGCCAATACTAATGTCTTCATTACCAAAAGATATATCTTGTTTTGTATTTGATATAAAGGTGGGATATAAACCTGACTCTGCGTTCAGCTTTAGAAGCTTGTCCATTGCTCCCATGACAGTGGTTGCATACTCGCTCTTCCCCGTAGCCCTCGCTAAGTAGCGGAACTCAACTTGTAAGGTTCCAACCTCTGATAGTACTGCATAATTAGAATGCCATCCTGTGTTGTAAGCTCTGCCACCATCAAATAGTTCTACTTCACCAAAAGGTAGGCTCGATCTACTTGTGAATGCCTTCATTAGTCTTGTTCCTAAATCATCAGCTTTTTGTAGAAACACCTTATCTCCACTGAGATCATATGCAGATAAAAGACTACCCAAGTTTCGGATTGTAGTCTCAAAGACAGACACACCACCTCGGACCTTGCTAAAATCCAAATGATCTCTCACCCAGTCTCTTGCTTCTCGAAACTCAATCTCCATACCCATGATCCACAGAGTTGAAAGTGAATCAACTAGAGTTGTGCCCATTCCTCCCCAATTATCTTGTCCTCCTTGAGACAGTGGGAGCAATTCATCTTTTCCAAATGCATGTTCCTTGTATCCTTTCCAAGCATGTTGCATTGCTTTCTTCACAAGTCCGCTACGAGCTCTAGCAACTTGATCGAGCTCATTTCGTTCCGAAGGTTTCAACTTCTGAGGCACAAACGTTCCGTCTTTATATTCCGAATACCTATTACCTCCCAGAGGTATGAACGCTTCCCTCTGATGTATAGGCATTCCATCCTTTAACTCTGTGATGATTCTTCCTCTGTACCCCAACATTAGCTCATCAAATAATATTGGTGGTGGGTCATCAGTATATAACTCATCAATCATTTTGCTTTCAATATGCTCAAGAGGATAAAAAAGTGTTGGCTCCTTGACCGCAAGTCCTCGATTCGAAAGCTCTTTAATGGCAGTGATATCGAATGCTGCACGGTTAATTGCTTTTACTAGCTGAT
>Ga0075439_12294_pt1 | contig 19968 bp, 15 predicted proteins | sample MintriSingleCell_FD_74264 | JGI IMG/M metagenome (GOLD analysis project Ga0075439, IMG submission 74264) | Marine eukaryotic communities from Monterey Bay, USA to study complex ecological interactions - Minidiscus trioculatus JGI Plate_4_G5... | ecosystem: Environmental > Aquatic > Marine >... | reverse complement strand
GAGGCACGGAAAATGGCACAAGCACAATTAGAAGAGATGCGTTCGACATATGCAGAAGCGGCAGTACAACGACGACAGGAACGAGAAGAGAAGAAGGAATTAAAGAGAACATTAAAAGAGTCTAAAAAGTTATTGGCTGAGAGTGGTACGGGTGGCAGTAGTAGTAGTAGTAGTAAGTTGGCAGCGGCAATACCAAAGGTATTTAAAAGAGGTTCATCTAATTCAAGTGAACCATCATCACCTAGAATGTCATTACTGGGGAAGAAACAGAGTAGTAATAATGTACGCGTGAAAGGGACATTAGTATTATCAGATGAGGGTGGAAGAAGCGGCATCCCGAAATCTATATTAGAAGAGAGTAAGGCATTAGCAGGTGTTACGAAAAGTCCACGAACTGTGCCAACCCGAACTTCAACTTATGAAAAACAAATGCAACAGGCAATGTTAATGAGTATGCAGACTTCGAAAGAGATTGGCGGTGGTAGTGTCATGGGTGTCGGGGATCATAAGCCAAGGACGACATCCTCTCATGTTAATGAAATGAGTCAACATCAACCTTTACCCACATTAGAAGTTGATCCTACAACATTGGGAATAGAAGAACAGATTGCAATGGCAACTGCACTAAGTTTATCAGAAAATTACAGAAGACAGGGTAGCAATGGTAGTAGCAGTAATACCAAGCAACGGTCAAAGTCTACAGAGAATAAGAAGATTAATAAGAGTTATAGAAAACAGAAATCATCAGATAGACAAGTTGCTGCTCTTGAGAAGACTATGCAAAAGATTAAGAGTCAAAAAGGCTATATAGCATCACCGGTAACATCACCTCGCAATCATTCATCTTCTTCACAACAAACAAATCCCAATTATGCCGAGAAGTTTGGTGATGATGGGGGAGGTAAGCTACCAGCTAAGGTAGATACAAAAAAGGAAGGTGACAACTTCCTAGAATGTGGTTGTAGCTGGGAATTAGATTGGAATTCTTCTCCAAGAGATATCAGCTAAAAAAAGCTATAGATAAATAGAGAAAAGGTATTGCCTGATACTGATGGTAGAAGAAGTGGTTCTTTTATAGAATAGAAAGAGAAGCCAACACATTACAACGCCAGTTTTTAAGATAGAAACTATGATACGCACAGTTAAATTTGAGAAACTCATCAACTATTATGCTTAAGCATATTACCTATAGTTGCTTATACCAATGTTTAGCCTCGGTCGTATTCAGTTGAACTACGAGTAGTAGTTTTGATTTTAATAAGGATAAGCACCGCTCTCACATTCCAGCGTATCCTTATGAAATATCAAATAGCATATTCAATTTAGATTGTAGTGGTTCCCTGACTCTTCTCTTTACGGAGTTTTCGTTAGGAAAACTGTTTTGAAATTCTGAATTACCTACCGCCTACCTATTAGTTGCAAAGAGTATTGCCAATAGTGCGGCAGTGTGGCGATAGAAGATAATTACTGCTATATTGTCTATTGTATATGATACTTAAGTAATAATTGATTGTTTAATATTCATAGCTGCAAATAATCTAGCCGACATATCCAGGTAACAAGAGCCAACAAAGCAACACACACACACACAAAACACTGCAATATATCTTATAGATCATTATGTCTAACAATCAACAACTAACACCAAGCAATAATGACGAAGACGACATAACAAACATGAACTCAACATCATCCGATAATCTAAATCTAATAGTACCATCATCAACAACTAATGAAACAGTAGACGAAGACGAACGACGTCGTATATTGGAAAATATATTAAATGATAATGATGATGACAGTGTTAGTGATGAAGATGAGAATGTTATTGGTTTATCTGCTTTTATGAATGTTGCACAATCTCGTCAGGGTACTGCTACTACTCAGCAGGTTGTTGGAGGTGATAAAGAAGAGCAGCAGGATGAGAGTAACGAGGATAGTAAGGATGATAACAACAATAAAGTGGATAATAATACAGTTGCTACAACTGCAAATTTGATCTCCTCACGAGATAATACCAATAGTAACAAGTCTTACCTATCGTCAAGTTCTGAAGAAGAAGATGATGATGACAATAATCAAGCATCTTTGCCACAACAACAGCAACAGCCAGAAGACTTAGGCAGCGAAAGTAATATAGGATCATATGATACATTTCAGTTAAGTATATCTAACGAGAATAATAATGACAATGGTGAAGGTGAGGGTGAGAGTGGTATTGAATCGTTTATTGTTGAGAATAGTGGTGCTGCTGTGAGTGTGAATGGTGGTGCTACAAAGAGTAGTAAAGGAGAGCTGTCGGCATTTGACAAGGCATTAACTGAGGTACAGCAAGGGCGATCGTCACGATCTAATTCCTTTACTTTTAATGATATTGTTAGTAGTGTAGATGGAGATAAAGGAGCAGCAGATTCAAGTAACAAAGAAGCAGCTGCATCAACGACAACAGCAACAGCAGCAACAACAAGTCAAGAAAATGTGACAAACACAACTAATGATGATGATGACGATTTCTTTGCCAAGGCTGAACATACAGTATTAGATGAGATTATACACCAGGCTGAAGCCGCCAATGATGAGATTGATGCTGCAGATGAGGCTGCTGCTGCAAATGAGGCTAAGGTTGCTCGACAACAACAGCAGCAAAGTAATAATAATAGTAGTTCAACGAGCAAAGGCTCTTCTTCGAATAATGTACGGGTCAAGGATAGGATTTCATTACACGCAAATAGCTCATCTGCCAACAATGACAACAGAAACAACTCCCAAACATCGGTAGCATCCAATGCTCTTCCTGATGTATTGTCAAGTATGAGACAAAAGATTGAATCATTTAATATCTTTGATGATTCATCTAGTAATACTACCAACAACAAGTTTAGTAGTATCTCCGGACCACCTCCATCATTATCTTCTTCTACTCCCAATCGCAATAAAATTATAGATACACCCATCACTGGAGGCAGTAACAATACATCCACGGCATCCTCGACATTACAAAAGTATTACAATTCCGAGGAAGAACGTGAAGCCATGCGTCGTACATTTCAACAATCCATATCCGCCGCCGTATTAGTAAGTTTGGCACATAAACGATATGAACGACGACGCTTAGCGGCAATGGAAATTGAAAAGGTAGTTCGATCATTGGTACTACAAGATGATTATAATAAAGTACGTGCAATACTCTTATTATTAAGTGATGATTATGTTAGGTCAACGAATGAAGATGCCCGGAAGGGAGGTGCGGTGGCATTAGCAGCCTGTGCTATTGGATTAAAGAAGGCGAATGAAAAACGTCGTGATGTAATTGAATGTCGTGATTTAATATTGGCAAGTGTCGTACATGCATGTCAGGATCATTCCCAACGTGTACGATATTATGCTACTGAAAGTTTATTCAATGTTACCAAAGTTATACCTTCCTTGGCAGTACAACACTTTTTTATATTATTTGAAATATTGCGAAGTTTATATGCCGATGTGGATTTAGATGTACGGAGTGGTGCCGAATTACTTGATAAGAAATTAAAGGAGGTAATAGTTGGGGCTATTAATAGTGGAAGTTTTTCTGCTGATGCATGTGTTCCGGTATTTGCACGATTTGTATACATGAGGAATAAGGCAACGAAGCAATTGACATTAACTTGGCTTAAGGAGTTTAGTGAAAAGTTGGTCGGGGCACCGATATTGGAATTCTTACACCTGTTCCTTGGTGGTATATTCCAAATGGTCGCTGATCCGAATGCAACGAGTCAATTGGCACTCGAGTTTCTACAAAGTGTACTGCCCAAGTTGTTGGATACGAATGAAGAGGCATTTGAAGATGCTCAGCAAAAAGTTGACTTTGATAAGATATTGCAATCTCTTGTATTGACAATGGAACATCCTGATCCGTTTGTTAGGAAGGTGGCAATGTATTGGATGTCACGGATTGTACAGGCACACATGTCATCAGCCTTTCCGTCAATGAATGCATTAGATGACCCCGATGAAGGTTTAAGCCCCAACGAATTGATGAAGGGTGAAAGATCATTAACAGCGGCATCAATCTCTGTTAGGAATGCCTTGCCACATGTACTGCCGGGTATTCTGCTAAGTATTGGTGACACTCATCAATCACGAGCAAAGGATTCCTTCCTTCCTGAACAGACGACACATTCTCTTGCGGAACAGGCTAATACCTGTTTACAAGATGCCGTGAGACGAGATGGACAAGCATTCATTCCTCATCTTGGAGGGTTCATTGTAGCACTCCGTGAAGAACTTGACTCTCCTGGTGGTCTAATTGCTCGACAACCTCCATCTATTGAGAGGAGACCATACAGGATGGACGTCAAGGCAGATGGAAGTGGTATCGAAAGCACTGGATGGTTCCGTGCAAGTGATGGTGTAGAGGAACGTGACAATGCCTTGATCCTTAGTCGCTTATGTGCCTTGCAATGGGTAGTTGTGCTATATGAACATGTGGTACCAAATTCACTCAAGGCAGACTATGCTGGTGAGTTTATTGATTGTATCATCTACCAACTCGTTGATCAACCACCGGGTATCATCATTGTCAAAAGCTTTGAGGTACTGGCAAAGATATCAAATCCAGCAGAAGGAGAGGAGGCGTATTCGCTCATTACAACAAAGTCGGTATTGGATGAGAATGCCTCAACTGCTAACGTCGATCTCCCAAGTAGACAAAGTCCCATGGATGATGATAATGCCAACTTTGCCTTGGAGATATTAGATCCATCTCGGCGTAGACTGTTATCACGAGATCGAAGTGTCTTTGCATCTCTTATTGATTTGCATAGTAAACATCAAAAGCTGTTAATGGATATATCCAAAGTGATTGAGTTGATGTGTACGTTACAACCGGCTGAGTTTATCTTTGTATCTTTTGCTATTGAGTTGGATAACTTTATCATTACAAAGTTGAACCGTAGAGAGAAGTTATTGGAGTCTCCCGAGGTGGATACACAGACAGTCAAGGAAGAGCTAGCAACATTTGCCAAAGATTTGGCATTCGTGAGCAACTTTGCCCAACAGCTTGGTATTGTGTTCTTTGCGGCACCAGAGACCGAGCAGCTCAGGACATTGTTGAAGGATAGTATTGGTTTCAAAACAGATACTGTTGGAGATGAACGCCGAGCAAGACTCTTTCACATTCTTCTGTACACCTTCTCACACAACATCGTTGCTACACTTGGTTTCTGTCTCTGGGGCGGTGCTTGCCTTACTGCATCATCATTCTTGCAAATGGTTGATCCACTGGATGTTAGTCTCATGTTTTATCTTGAGATTGATCAACTCATTGACCTTATTGAACGTCCCTTGTTCCGACACTTACATCTACGAATGTTGGAGTGTGAAGACGACCCGTATCAAGAAGGAAGTGGCGCTATGCTCTTCCGAACTCTCAAGTCTATCCTCATGCTTTTGCCACAAAGTACAAGTTATATGATTCTGAAGGAAAGATTGACATCAATGGCAAGATATAGACAAAGTGCCGTTGCTCTCACTGGACTATCTAAACACATTGAGCCCGACTCGGAAACTGATGTATTTGTCAAAAGAATACTAAGTGTTCGTCGGCTACACTGTGATGCCAAGTGGAGGAATATCCGTGCAGAAAGTCTCGAAGAACCAAGTCGGTATGTCGACGAAGATCAAAAGTTATCGGCTGCACAACAACGTCGGGAATGGCTAGGATATGCCGACGAAGAGGATGAAATAGCCACAAAAGAACAGATGAAGAAGAACATGCTTGGTGATCTACCGAAGAAGGCAGAGATGGTTGGAGTATATGAGAACCTTAATGAGATGGAGAAACCACAACAGACTCAGTACAATAAGGAAGAAGTTGAAGAGGAGGAGTGTGAACAGTGTTTGACCTCTGCTCCTACAACTCAAGGACTAATTCAGCAATTTGAGAGAATGAATAATGCTGGTGAAGAAGGAAAAGAAGATAAGAATGATCCCCAGTGGAGGGAGTACTGGGCTAGTAGGCAGTAAGTGAGGTCGTCGGGTGTGTTGATCTTCAAGTGTGTAAATTAAAAATACTCATACTTTACCTTATAGGATACCAACTCTCTATTCAAGCTTATCTATAATAATGATATGAATTTATGGATTATTGATTACAACATATCCTATCAATATACAGAGCACTGCATGTTGTTGGGCCTTCATGCCTTTTAATTGGTTGTGAACCGGTGAACATATATTATTTTCACTCATGAAAACTATGTTTTGTACAACAAGTTCCAAGACATAAAGAAAGTGTGTATGTATGAACGAGTGTTGTTGGTAGCAATGATATAAGATGAAGCGCCATATATAAACAACAACATTAACATAATATAAACAAACAATAATATATAAAAATGACAGGAGGGACAGGTATAAACTACCAGCCATCATTCAGAGGTGCCCTACATGATATAGATACACAAGCAATTGCAGTAGATCAGGCTCCTCTAATGACTGATACTGATGATAACAGAGAGATAGAAGCAGGACAAGACACTTTTATAGAAGATGCTACTCCTAAATATACTGCTACAGATGACACTAATGACATACCGCCACCGTCAGATCTAACTTGGCGGCACCCATACACAAAGACAAAGTCATTTTTCACAACATTAAATGGGTATTTTGGATGGAAATTCTTAAGTTGGTTGGCTATAGATCAATTGTTTATTAGTGGTGGTGTCTTTGCTTTAGTTATGGCATTGGTGAGTTGTTGTTGTGTGTGTATATATTGATGTGTATGTATGAGTATAGATAAATTGCAATAGGGAGCATGAGAAGGTGCATATGATGTGCACTTTTTTCATTTAATCTAACTTTTCAATATGTGCCTATTATATTAACCAGGGTTTACCATTATTCAAAGAACTAGGGATTGGGGCATCTAGACAACAATTATATATGGCGCTTATAATGAGCCCTTGGTCAATGAAGCCATTTATAGGAGTGTTTAGTGATCTCGTACCAATCGGAGGTTACAACAAAAAATATATAGCAGTTTATTCAATATTAATCGGTTTATTAGGCTGTGCTATTCTTCTTGGTGTCTATCATACATCCGATGATCCAGCCCAAGTTGCAAAAAAACAAGGATCAGATGCCGTAACATACTTTGCAGATATAGTCGTGGTATCATTTACCTTTATTAGTTTTGAAGCGTCAACATTGGATATATTAGCAGAGGGTAAATACTCGGAATTAATGAGAATACACCCTGAATCAGGTTCTAGTATCATAAGCTTCAAGTTTATGTGGGCATTACTAGGTGCTATGATAACTACGAGCTGTGTTGGTCCATTATCCGATGCTGGTTACTTCCATGTCTTATTTTGGATGGCACTTGCCTTGTCGGTTACGCCATTGTATCCGACGATTGCAGGGTGGATACCTGAGAAGAAACGCACTGTTGACGAACCGGGGATGAAAAACCTTTGCTTCAGATCATGCTGTCTTTTTGATAATGGTACTTTCCAAGCAAAGAAAGTGAGTTTGCTGAGTTGTGTTTGACATCCTTTTACAAGTATCTGCGCGGCTAACTTATCATACCCTCTTTTTCTTGATAGTCGCCTTTCATTATCATCACCTTGTGCGGTCTATGCGCACCGATAGTGTCTGCGATAACAACCTACACAGACTTAGTTATCGGGTTAGTGGTTAGTGCAGTACTAACCATTGGATTCATCGTCGCCACGTACATTATCTTTCCGCGACCGTTCTTCAAGATATTCTGTGCCGTTACTTTGTTCTCTCTTGATTGGTTGTCGATGGCATCAGCGTTGGGCTACTACTACACTGCAAGCGAGGAGTGTGTACCCGGAGGACCCAATTTCGACTACACTTTCTACATCACAGTCAGTGGAATACTAAGCTCCGTTGTGAACTTTGTGGGTGTCATACTATATCAAAATTTCTTTTCCGGGTGGCGTTTTAGATCAGTCCTTATATTCACAACTCTCATTGGTTGCTCGGCATCAATTGTCGATGTGATAATCATCAATAGATGGAACCTTGCGTAAGTCCGGCTTTCTTCTCTGTTGCTTGTTCATTCATCTGTGTGCAAATAGCTCAAACTTATATCATTTTTTCTTTGTAGCATCGGGATACCTGACAAAGTGTTTTTCCTCCTTGGGAATGCCTGTTTTGAAAGTCTGTTAGGTATATTCTGGGGAGTTGCTTCATCAGCAATTTATGCCAAAGCAGCACCTCCGGGGATGGAGAGTGCTGTGTTTGCTTATACGGTTGGCATATCCAACTTTTGCTCAATGGTATCCGGTCTAATAGCGTCTGGCGCAGTCAAATGGAGTGGAATGGTCACTATAGATCAAGGCCAGGGCTGCAACTTCGATGCTTTGCCGTGGCTGATTGTTCTATGCCAGATGATCATACCTCTTGTTATCGGGATGCTTGGAATATTGCTCATTCCGAATAAGTTGCAAACAGAGCATCTTATAGAGTGGCCTAGAGAATGGATGGGAGAAGAAGGTACTATTGATGAGAGTGATGGCGACGGCCGCACCGACTCTACAATGTCGACGACTCGAGAATTTGAGTCTCATTTATTGTAACTTAATACAATATGGAGTAGCTAGATTGTACATAATGGGTATATAGTTTCAATGGACTTAGTAGAAGCTTTATTTGTTTATACTACCCGACGCACTCTCCTCCACTCTTTTACTCTGCAGTAGTACTCGATTCTTCTACTACCACACTCTCTTCACTATCAGTAGCAACAGCATCAACACTCTTCTCCTCTAAAACAACCTCATTACTCACAGGAATAGCTTCCTCTTCCTTTCCACCGAAGATACCCTTTAAAGCATCGCCCAAACTTTCTCCCTCTAACGCATCATCAATAACCTGTTGTGATGGTTGTATGACAAACTTTCGATCTTCGATGTATCCAGCCTTTTTAAGCCTCATAGCCTGTGGGTTTTGTAATAGCGTGAATGTGTTACCGTCCGTGTTTAATATAACAACCTGTTGTGAGAAAGGACCGAATGATGCGCCCTGATCATTTAGCTATTTGTGGTTGATATCATAGAGAAAGAGTTAGATATTGATATAAAACGCGAGAACAAACACCTTATATACAACCAAATAGAAAAAAAACGCGAGCCATCATATAAATCCCTTATCATAATACTCAACACAGACGTTAGAATACATCTTTAGATCGTCATCTAATTGTTTTGTATGATAATTAATCACTGGCCTCACAAACTTCTTGTCCATACAATATAATACAACAACATACCTGTGTTTTAAGTTGAACAGCCTGATCATTCTTATCTTTATTATCAACAGATTGTTTACGTAACTTTTGAATTAATGTGTTACCCTCCGAATCTTCATCAAGTTGTGTTAACATACGTTCTTGTTTACGTTTCACGTCTGGTGCTGGATCTTTAAAGTATTTTAATGCCTTGTCATTATCATTGTCGACTGTACGGACAGTAGTTTCAAGACATGCACCTAGTGGGCCACGCTTTTTACATATCATGGTTGTTTCGCCCGTGAAGAGTGTTGGTGCTTCTGTTTCTATACCCCATTCATCTGCGTTTGCTACTGAGTTTATGTTGAATGTATTGTGTAGTGGCGAGGTTAAGATGGCCAAGGATACCGCTGCACTGGTAAGTATGCGAGTTGATAGCGGACTTGTAAATATATTGACATTGTCTATTATTCTAGATATATCATCATTATCACTATTGTTTTGTTGTTGGATAGCTGATAATTTAGTTGTGGGCTTCACAGTGGAAGCAGAAAATTTTGATGCTGGCTGATTGATACTAAATGCATCACTACAAACAAATAGCAAAGCGACATTAATGATAACTTTTATCATTGTTTAAACTGTGACTTATCGATTAATATAATGTGATGGAAGTTGCAACGAGAGCCTATATTTGATTGCAATAGTTCAAGGTGGCTGGATGGATTGGAGTGATGTAAAAAATGAGGAATCAGAGTAAGCAGTAAGCGGTGTATCCTTTTATGAGAGTTGGACACTTAGGTGATTGATTGACATTGCAGAGGAGGACAGGTAGCGTCGGGGCCACAAGATAGACGAAGTACTAATATCACAGTGTTAGACTTTGGCTGCTGATATCGGATATTGACGGCGGATCCACTACATAAGAGTACAAATTTCAACATACTTCACAAAATCTATATTAAATTTACTTTATACTTTATTGATAGTTGACGCATGTTAATACCAAATTAAGTGGATTGGTTTCTTAGTTAGTATATTGATATTATTCATTGACTATCCGTAGTTATTAGTTATTGTTAAGGGTATTTGGCGTACGTATTGCAATTTATATAGAATTTAGTCAGAGGTAGTATAATTTAGTATACGGCATTAAATAATAGAAGTATGGAGGATCAAGTTCCTGTTGGAGGCCCTTCTGAGGAAATCCTAAAGCTTGTGTTCCAATTTTTGGATGAGAAACCCTCCTACAGTTGGACTAAATCTGATATATTCAATAGAGCAGACTTAGTTTGTAAGCAATGGAATGCTATTCTCAAGAGTGATGATGTTTGGAGATCAATATGTGATCGAAAGATAGCACATTATGAATGTGTGCAACAGAATTTCAGAGACCGGAGGCGTGAAAATAATGATCCCGATATGATGGATGTAGAAGAATCAGAATATCACTCTCCACTGCATATGATATTAGCCACACAAATGAAGAAGCGCTCCGTATCTGGGAGATCATGTCGTGATATTTATATATTAAGTGAGAGAATGGGCTGCACTTTAGGGCAACATGAATTCAATGGTCCAGACCATATTCCTCCACAGCATACATTATCTTCTGGCGATGACAACAGACCATTGCGAGTTCGGTGTACCCAAGATTATCAATTGAGTGTGTTACCTACCATTACCACACTACGTCAAGTCTTTCATGACCCAGACAAGACTTCGAGGCAAGGAGAAGTAGCTGATACAAAAAGTAGACTGCTCGGGCACGCCCGAAAAGAAAAGGCCTTACTAAGGGAACGTCCATATGATTTGGAAAAGGATGCGCTAGCTGTGAGTATGGGACAAACATTACTTGCAGCTGTTATTATATCTTTCAAATCTGTAGGCGAAAATGCATTTTCATCCTCATCAAATGATACTACCAGCGATACTACCATTGGGGCTATTGTGAATGGTCTACTTACCATCGGGTCTGGTCTCGGTACAACTTTAGACTGGCCTATAAATCCCGTGGACAATTTGAGTTTTCTCATCCGCAAGTTATGGATAAATCAACATGATATTGATCATGATTGGAATACAACGCAAGAAGAAAGAGATGAAGCGTGGGAGACAGCGATGAGAAAGTGGTGGGGTAGTTTGGCGGATCCTATCCGTCGTACTCTTATAGAAATCTATGATGAGTGGCGCTCGCGTTTTACTGATGGAGGCGAGCTTCCACAAATTACTGATGCAAATGATATTCCTCATAGAGCCTTAAGCTTTATTGTTGAGGGAAGGTATCAATATTTCCGAAAGGCACTTGCCGAAAAGATTCTCAGCAGAGTTGATCCCAGCTTATTTGACTCCATATTGACCGTATACAAACAGCAAACGACGTCATTTATTGATAAGATTCAGCAAAGATATAAATCAGTTTACGAAAGGAAAGATCCAGAGTTCAATGCAAAAGTACTGCTGGATATCTTCCTTGAGGTCGCCCCTACTGAACGACATCCAATGGGGCCTGAGATGAGTGTCGAGTATTGCAATGGACTATTGGAACGAATGCAAAATGAAATGGACCGTTGGAATCAACTTGCCGCCGAATCTCTCTCATCAGATGAGACTTTATGGAATGAGCAAACAATGAGGGATATGATTGAATTAGAACAGAAGTTTGATACATTCGATCGTCGTTTCCCCAGAAATCCATCGAAAGAATTTGACACGGGTCGTTTGGTAGAGAGATTCTTACGGCAACAGCTAATTTCACCTAGCCTTAACCTCATTCTTCCTGAAGCTTACAAGCTTAAAGATGAATGCACAAAGATTATCATGGAAATGAATAATACAAATGATATGTCTCAGGCTGAGCTGGCGTCACATCATTCGAAGATACAAGAAGCAGCCACTGCTTATGAGAACTTTAGCAAGTATCACCACACAAGAGAGCATGCAATGCTTGCATTGATACCCTTACTTCCAAATCTATCTAAAGCTGATGCAAAGAGACTAATCTATGCTCTCTTTATCAAATTCACTAGTAAAAGAAGGCAAATTGTGGCAGAAAGTAGTCTGTCTAAAGAATTCGGTACACTATGGGTAAAAGATGTTCCATGCACCCCTAGTAGTGTTCTATCGGAGAATCTAGCGAGTATGAGGGAGTGGCTAAATGGTAATAGTTACAGTGGAATCGGAAGCCAAGGCGTTAAGGAGCGACTTTTTGGTCTTGGCTTACCTGATAATATCATCTCAACAATGGGGGAGTTCTTGGTCGAGCGCCTTTATTCCACGAGTCCTCATGATGTCAATGATCATACAATTGCAAACGTATTGGGAGTAATACCCTATATGGTAAGATTCTGCTATGAAAATCCAACCAAGGCTTCACTTGTCTTTGACTATCTTGGTCAGGCAATTAGTAATGCAACAAGTCTTTTTAGTCATTTTGATGAGGACGACATAGCTCCCAAGCAAAGAGAAAATTTTCATTCTGTTATAACTGAATTGGTGTTATCTTGCATTCGGACGAGGGCTCTAAGACTTGCTCCTGTGCTTGAAGGACTATATGATGAATTTATGCAACCCCACCTTCCTCCGACATTTGTTCAGTTTGATACATTGATGGAGAGAATTAATGAAGCCCCAAAAGTACCCCAAGACACCTCAAGTTATTATTTTATTAGAGCAATTGAAATTAATGAAGTGCTCTGATATAGTAAACTTTTGAAGAAGATGACTAAAGACTGACTCAATTTGAGCACCTAACCATAGCTAATCTAATTTCTGTACAATTAATAAGTTACATTAAGGAGAAGCCCTAACTATATACACTTCCCTTCATCCTGTGTTATCACAGCCGACAAATTAGTATCTCTTTCCACTTCTCTCCTCGGCAGATTGTTAACATCAATCTGTATTACACTAATCCTCGTATTTCTTCAATTGTACAGTGATAGGTGTTGTTATCAACACATATCACTACTTTGTACTCTTTTGTGAATCTTTTCAAGCTCTTTCTTCTCCAACCCCTTCTTTTGCAATGACTTTCTACCAGGCGATGCAACATTATCTCCCAATGGTTTCCTCATCTTTCCACTACTTTCTTCTTTTCCAATTGTTGCTTTCTTCATCCATTTCACTAGCTCATCTCCTAATCCCGATCCCTCTAGTTTGTTGAACTTATCATGTTGGGCACTACTAGTAACGCGTCCATTTTGTTCATAAAGTTTGTTCAATTTATCATCGGCGTCTTCATCTTCATATATATTAAATGGTGTATTCTTCTTATCTTCGTATACAGGAAATGATCGACTATTCCTTATATATTCGTCCCGATAAGGCGTAGCTGAAGAATTATGTGACGCATCAACTTTTCGTCGATTCATATCTTTTGTTGCTCGTTGTGTCTTATCGTATAGGCTCATTCTTATATTCTACTACCTGAGCAAATAATTATCTTCCTGAGTAGTACGCCAATGTCTTATCCAATATAAACTACTAACAATATTATTAAGCCTATCGGCACTCTAAGCCAAATCTTAAAATCTTCTTTTACTGCTCATAAAAATTAGAGAGTGTAAGATACCCCATCGTATCTTTATTCATTGCAATGATAGAAAGGTCTACTGATTGGCGTAGAAGAAGTATATATAAGGTATTAATTACATGCCATGGTGGTGGCTCTGTGTCATTTTCAAGAATTTCCCTTAAAGGAGGTTTCACATGAAAACTTCAATATTGCAATTTCTTTGTTGGCTGCTATTATCGCCTTCTCTCTTGCTCTATATAAGGACTTTAATCACCTACTAATACCGACAAAGCGTAGTTTATTGATTATTGAAAGATTCGTAGTCTCGGGTTTGCAAAGAGATACCGGAACATATATAGAAAATTGAGTGATACACTCATTAAAAAAACACATCACATCATGTTGCAATCATCATTATTACAATCACTTCAACGGGTAGCAATTACCAGTAATCGTAACGCCTTACTACGCCCTTCATCAGTATCATGTCTCTTTAAATCATCTACACCACAACTATCATCCCCGTCAATAATATCCGCGATATCATTTGCAACCTCTATCCCGCCAATTGAATCAAAATCAAAGAATGCATCAATGGAACGAATATTAGATGCCAAGAAACGTATACTCTCTCAATCTAATCCACGATCAAAATGGGGTAATAATCTAAACAGTGATGAATCTTTACCAACCTATAAAGATAAGGGATTGCCTGTTGGAGATATTAATGACCGTGAGCCTGTAGAAACACCTGATGGGACTGTACTATACCCCTCTAAAGTGCGATATGATACGGGCGTACTACCAAAGGATATGCCATTCTTACATCATTTTGGTCATGATGAGAAACCTAAACCGAAATTTAAGAACCCACGTAAACGCGCATCTAAGTTATTACATCAATTGCAAGTAGAAAAGGTTGAGGAGTCTAAAAAATCCAAGCCCGAGGTATGGGAGGTACCATTCAAGGTAGGTGATGCTATCCAATTGGAGGTATTAGATGATGGTGGTGTTGAGAATTCGAATAATAATCCACTAGATGTTATTCGGGGTGTGGTATTAGGGCGTGAGAATAAAGGATTAGATACGTCTATATACTTGAAGGATGTATTGTACGGAGAACATGTGGAACGAAAGATTAAGTTACATTCACCAATGGTAAAAAGTTTAAAAGTATTGGAGGAAGGATTTGTTAATAGGGGTAAGAAGAAGGGACGGAGGGTTAAGAGGGCAAAGTTGTATTATTTGAGAGATAGGAAACCAGAGGAGACAAAGGTTACGAAGATTGATAGCAATGGTAGACTATACTTTTAAATATCATGTGGGGGTATCATTTAGACTTTAAGTTAAATATATTAGAAGCCTTAATGCGTTAGGTATGAAATAGGGATGCGGCATCCTCACAATAGAATTGTCTCCGTTTATACATATCTAGATAATTGTTGCCGAGTTTACCCCAGTCTTGATTTTGACCACAATCATCACATTTATGCTTGACAATTGTTCTACCAGAGAACTGAAATGCACCGCCGTGTTCTGGGTCATTTAGAAACTTTCCAGCAACTTGAGAGAACCGTTGGCTGTTCCTTTCTTCTTCACTGACATGTATAGCTCTACCAAAACAACATGTTCCCACCGGATCTAGTGCTGCTCCACTATACCGACTTGTTTGTATGTTTATTAATTGCATTTCAAGCATTTTGGCAATGTTTGGGTGCCGAGGCTTGGAGCCGATAAAGGCGTTTTGCACACACTTGTGTTTAAAGTAATCACCTGATTCCCACAGGTCGTAATCTGCATAGAAGTCGGCAGCCTCTGTAATATTTTGCAATACATATTGTTCCAAACAGACCTGCTTCCAATCTGTATGCCACCCGCCTTCTCTATACAGTAGTGTCATTCGGAATAAGTCGCTTTTACTAGCAAAGGCAGGTAAGCAATCGAAAGCTCGTAAGAAGACTGCATGGAAATGTTGTTGTAGATATCGTCTAGCTTGTTCTAAATCAAAATATCGAATATCATATCCTGGGTTCATGTCAGCCCAGCTTTTATGTGCTGCAATTAATCCTGCTGGCATACTTTCGGATGGAGGATAGCCAGATCCTTTCTGAAAGTAAATCTTGTTTATTATTCGAGGTATTGCATGTGAATCTGCAGTTTCTTCAGGCGGATCTAGTAACCATGTCTCTATCGGAGGTGGCTGATCATTATTTTGTTTAGTATGCGGAGTAGTGATATTTGAATTGTCCTCTTCTACACCAAATATCTCATTGAAACTTGATGATATCCAACCTTCTACATCAGACTCTACCGACTCTACAGCTCCCGATGATACATCGCCTTCTATTGTAACCAGTTGTAATGTTTGACTTTGCGAAAAGACGAGGATTATGGAGATCATAATGATTGCTGCAATATTGAGCCTCATTGGGTAGCAGATAACTGATAACTCGCAATGGCAATGGACAATGGCTAAATCTCTATGGTGGTATAATGTCTTTATCTATTGCAATTCATGCGATAGCCCACAACAAACGGTACGGGAGCTTTCAAAAAGTAAATTAGACACTCTTCAGTGCATTCTAAACCATCGTGCAATTCTCAATAACACAATTCACAGCAACCCGCCACTTATATGCCTTTACTTACTTGTCACTTTCACTTAAATTAATAGTATATGCAATTTTTCAATACATCCATACAGGTATGAGTGTATCCACTTTAACTCTATTGGTATGAGGGGATATCGGTAATACAGCAGCTCTTCATACTGCCAATACATATCTAAATGAATACCTACCAGTGTTGATCTTTCAATTGGTGGCGATAAATGACGGAAAGATACCGAAAATTTATGAGAGTGTTTTTATTTTAAATTGTTGGCGTGCAGATTATCAGAGATTATCGTACCAGTTTGCAAAGTGTTGTTGTTGTTCTAGCCCAAGCGTGGGATGAGTTGGTAGTATACGTTAGTATATCGTAGATAGATTCATTATTAATTAGGTATTATTAACGCCCTTTCGATTGGTTGTCGTCAGATTATATCGTGGTCTCTCTAAAGAGAAATTGCACCAATATAATAATATACATAGTCAATAAGTAATTATGAGTATGTTCCTAGCAACTGCTACTGATGCAGAGAACGTAATCGAAGCTGCAGAGGAAGCTGGTGACCTAAACGTTCTTCTATCCATAATAGAATCATTGGCAAAACATGGTGGTGATCCAGATGAAAGTGAGGAAGCTGAGGAATGGGAAACCCCCACAGAATCGGCATTAGATGCCTTCTACAGATTGACAAAGGGCGGAGATGCAGCTCCTCTGACAAGCTTAAGCACTCTCTGGAACGTGTTGGATAGTTGGAAAAGCTCAGAAGCCATTGTAGAAGTATGCTTAGGATGCATCGTCTATGCATCAAAATCAGTAGATGATACTACTTCAAACAATATTGATACAAAATTAATCATTACTATAATGCAACAATATAAAGATGAAGGTACAATACAAGAACAAGCATGTTTAGCAATTGAAAGTATGGCAGTATCATCTACACTCCTCAAGGAGAAACTTGTATGTGATGAGATAAAAGAGGAACTTATTGCAGCTAAAGATAGAATTAGTAACGAGAGGAATAAAAAGTACCCTGGGTTGGCTGCCGCTGCTTTAAACTTGGAGCTTTAGAAGTAAGTACATAAGTTAAGATGCCAGCTTTCTTATTCATGTATATGCTTTATAAATTATTGATTGTTGGCGAATCATAACTATGTTGGGAGGTTGCAGTCATCATCAGACAATACCCCTCTGACTTATATAAGAGTCTGACGTTCCATTCTGCCACTCTTAAACAAGATACTCTACTTTCTCTGTTCTCGAAGGCGATGGCGAAGTTGCGTGCTGAGTAGCATAGTATTGTGCAAATGCAGATTGAACTGTCGTCTCTGCATCGCTTTGATGTGTTGGATTATCATATCCTGGATGTACATCATTCGGTAGACTATTCGCCTTTGATGATGGCTTTGGCTTACTGGCATTATATACTGCCAGTTCATCACTATGACGTTTCTTATCATCATTCGCCTTCTCTTCATACTTTTTCTTATCTTCGGCTGATAATGCTCTCCATCTCTCACCCAAGGCATGTCCAATATCAGTAAACTTTAAATCTGGATTTTCATCTTTTAACTTTGGCCGTTCGTCCATTGTGAAATAGACATATGCCCCCCTTGCACGCTTCGGGGCTTTTGGATCCTTTACCATTGTAGACTTTGGATTGAGATAACCACTCGCGTTGTATCCCTCTGGTGGTTCATAACTTTCCATTTCTCTATCATAACGTTCCTTATCCTTCCGAGCATCAGACTCCCACTTATTTCTTTCCTCCGTTGAAAGTGATTTGTACATGGATGATGTATACTTGGCCAACTTGCCAAATGACTTTATGAGATGAGTAGAGATATTTGAATATAATCAGTGTTAGTATATGATAACTAATGTCTTATATCTCTTTCCAATACATATCATTTACTCACCATTCCAGGATTTTCACTTTTAAAAGAACTCCTCATTGCATTTTGATACATGAGATAGGCAGATACACACTTTTTTGGAGCATTAGGATCTCTAATCTTCCCACCCTTTGTCTTCTTTGGTTTCTTAGGTTTGGGTGGTTTAATGGCATCACCATTCTTATCAAATCCCGGCGGGGGAATGTATTCACTTAATTCATGTAAGTATCTAGCCTTATCAGCTTCTTCACGTTGATTCCATTCATCTCGTTCAACATCGTCCATCTCGGCATATTTCACACTTGTATATTTAGCAAGTTTGCCAAAATTCTGTACAGTATTTGTAAACTTGATGTACATGAATATTTTTTTGTTAGAATGCAATACAGATAGGATTGATGAGAAATAATATACTATGTATTTGCACACATTCTAAAACAAGTAGTTTATATCAAACGATATATCTTAAAACTCACCAGATCAGGATTCTCACTCTTAAATGTTTCACGCATTGCATTTTGATATAAAATATATGCAGTTTGATTCCGCTTTGGTGCGTTTGGGTCTCGCTTTACTGTCTTTACCATGATCAGCTTTACACACTATTATCTTCTGGTTTTAAAAGTAGCAAACGATGAGTGCATATGATGCAGGTAATATTATACAATAGTACAGGCAACATATACGTTGATATAACTGATGCACCATAGATAAACCATCAAAGGTGCACCTTATTTACAAAACCAAACAGAAACTCCTCATACGCCTTATTGCCTCAACAAAAGTATACATATATAATGTAGTGCAGTTTACCTATATAATGCAGTGCAGTGTATATACTATTAAACAATGTAATGAACTGTGATACCAATAATAAATCATAACCAGCTTCACCACATTACATTATTATGTCCTCAACATCAATCATATCAACACACACACAAAAAATCTCATTCTACTGCAATGCAACTCAACTCTCACAGCCGCCCGCCGCCAAACATAACCAAACATACCTTCTATTAACTAAACAGTCTCTTTATCCTACCACCACCAACCCAATCTATCTATCGCTTCCGGCAACTATTATGTAGTTTAGAACACAACTTAGAACTCTGAAAGAGTACGTATTGATTAGATTTGTGATAATAAATGCACGGAAAAGTTAGAGTACGGGGCTGATCTAAGAAGAATGACCGGTCGGAGTCGATTTAAACACACAACAAAAATTCTCGAACAGAAACAACAAGCAAGATGGTGACGATTGTAGTAGACTACTCACAAACCCTGCATAAGCGGAGGAGAGCAAGATAGTTATATAGTTGGATAGAATAGTAACAGAATTGATACATAAAAGAGACAACTGAAAACGAAGTTATATACACAAATTGACACAAATTGCAATAAAAAAGAACAATTGTTAGCGTTGGGCAGTGGTAAAGTTATAGATTGCAAAGAGTTCACTCAACGTAGTTCAAGAGCAGTATACAAGTATAATTGCTTGCAAAAGAGATGATATCACCAACTAAATTATCAAGTTCACTGGTCAACTCAGCCAAGGTTGCCAATCTATTAGATTGGAGGAAGGCAGTAGGTTCGGTAATGGCTTTAGATATTACACAGTCATGTGTTGGAGTGGCCATAGCCGAACATCCCGAGCATAATGTATACTATACACAAACAGAGATATTGCAACCTATATCATTACT
>Ga0075439_12567_pt1 | contig 20051 bp, 17 predicted proteins | sample MintriSingleCell_FD_74264 | JGI IMG/M metagenome (GOLD analysis project Ga0075439, IMG submission 74264) | Marine eukaryotic communities from Monterey Bay, USA to study complex ecological interactions - Minidiscus trioculatus JGI Plate_4_G5... | ecosystem: Environmental > Aquatic > Marine >... | reverse complement strand
ATGGTTCAGGATTACTCTTCAACTCGTCCAACTCAGCCTTCTTCTTAGCCTTCAATTCGCGATCGGCAAGTGTAAACCGTTGAATGGCCGCGGGCATAATCTCATTCTCACTATCAGCAACTGATAATGATGATGCCTTCTTCTTCTCATCCTCAAGGGCATGGAAATGTTTCGTTGCCGAACTCATCTCCTCTTGACTTAGCTTACGTTGTGCTTCTTCATTAGCAGCCTTGTCTTGGGCTGCTTTATCTGTCATCTTCTTAACAGCGATTGGCATTTGACTTTCACTTAGTTCACGTTGTGCTAATGCCTTGTTGGACTGTTCTTCTTCACCCAACTTGGTAAAGTAATCAATAGGCAATGGTTCCATTGCTTCACGATCCTTAACTTGGGAACGGATAGCCTCCATCTTAGCAGCCGTAATGGATTCTTGTTTCTCAAAGTATTGTGTGGCAATACTTGACTCGGGTGGAGATTCATTCATCTCCTTGAGCATCAAATCACGCTTGGACTTCTCCTCGGCTGCCTTGGAAGTAAAGTATTCAATAGCCGCTGGGGCAGGCTCGTTTTGCATAGCCTCAAGCTCGACCTTACGCTCCTCTTCTTTCTTGTGGAAGTACTCGGTAGCAACAGATGCAGGAGGTGGATTCTCCTTCATATCTTGTAGTTCAGCAGCCTTACGCTCTTTCTCTTCACGATCCTTGTTAGAAAAGAACTCTTGAGCAGCAGGCAATGGTTCAGGATTCTCCCTGAGCTCTTGTAACTCAGCCTTCTTCTTAGCCTTCAATTCACGATCGGCAAGTGTAAATCTTTGAATTGCAGCGGGCATAATCTCAACCTCGGCGGTGGTACTACTACTTGATAACTTCTTATCATTATCAAGTTTCTTAAAGTGTCGTGTAGCATCACTCATTTCTTCTTCAACAAAATTGTTGAGATCCTTGTCATGTTCAAGTTCATCTGTGTAGCCTTGGCTGAACTTCTTGAACAGCAATTGGCATACTCTCCTCTGCCAAACGCTTCATTGATTCAGTACGTTCTGTAGTTTCTTTTTCGCCTAACTTTGTGAAGTGATCAATTGGCAATGGTTCCATTAGTTCCTTATTGTTAACTACTTGTTTACGATTTGATTCCATTTCTTTTTGTTTCTTAATTGCTTCAGTTTCAAAGTAGAGGGTTGCTACTGATGCTGACTTTGTATATTCTGGTAATTCAATGTTTGGTTCGTTGTTGGTGGTAGTACGAACTGACTTTGATTTAGTTGGAGTAGTACGTTTGGTATCCTCTTGAGATGTACGTTTGGCAGGCAATACAGCGGCGGTGTTAGATGCGGTGGTGGAGGGAGCAACAAGGGCAGTAAACGCCTCATAATCATCATCAGTCATTAAACTATCCCCATCGTCAGACTTCCATGCACTACCCTCATCTTCACTAATTGATTTAGAGAATGTATGATGTTTAATATCAGTTTCAATACCCTCTTCCTCTTCCTCACTGCCGTTCATTAGTTGTGTAATAGTTTCAGTAGGACAACAACTATTTACTAATTCCATAGTTTGACGCTTGGCTACATCAATGATGCATTCAGTTTTAATACTTAATTCACTACGTGACTTGTTAGCAGCGTTTGATGTAGGAGTTGATAGGAATGATAAAAAGTTTGCATATTGTGAATCATCTGTTGATTCACTGTCATATCCTCCTGTAGTATCATCACGATAATCTGTTGTTTCTTTATTTGAGGATTTAGTCCATGATGTTGAGATTGTTGAGGGTTTGGTAGAGGTGGTGGGGATTGAGGAGGTGTTTGATTTTGTTGTTAGTACCATGGTTGTTTTTGTGTATATGATGTGCACTTTTTTACAGAATAGTTTGTTGAGCGAGATTGCAGGTATATTGCAATAAAGGTAATAGCCGATACTGAAGTATTATGAGATGTTTGTAAAGCGTTGAGGATTGGTAGAGGAGGAGAGATATCCCACGAGGCACGGCAACGAGCTTTGCAATGCAATGCAAAAGGTCGAGGGGAGTCATGGTAAAGATATGTTACACGAGTCCTCGACTCTTCTTTCTTACCGGTGAGCTATTACAAGAAGGATTGGTACAATTCTACCTACGAGGAATTGCCGGTATCCTTATTCAACGCATAAAATGATATGAACAATTTCCCTCCGTTTCGTACTCGCTCTGAAAAAATGGTTGAGTCGAAAGCAAGCAAAGGCTCTTCCTCTTCATGTGGTAATCGTATTCGCGTTGGGGGAGCTATATCAGAGTGCACATCTAGTGCTCAATTTGCAAATAGAATATATCAAAATCGCCATCCATATACCGCCGTAATAAAAATACTATACAAAGAGATAACCTTAAGATATATTGCAATCATGGTATTATCAACTCGATCAACAACCAACTCAACTACTCTAACCACTACCTCCCCAAACAAATCATCATCATCGATTCACGTATCATCAAAACTATCAAAGAAGAATACCGAAGAAACACGTAATCAATCAGACGATGATGAACTAAGTATCAGTTCCGAGGATAGTGAAGGATATAATGAATTCTTAACTTTCTTAAATACCCCTCCTAAACCTGTCAATAAGAAGGATATTGTTGAGAGTAGTAGTAACAAATCAGCGGTGGTTAAGAAGGATGAGGAAGCAAGGGAGGAAGAGACAGTAGTGTTGGCAGCGGCTACACCACTTGAGGCTAAGAAGATTGAAAAGGCCGAGAAAAAGGCGGAGCGTAAAGAGCAACAGCGTCGTGGTAAGCGTGAGAAGTCTACACCAACAAAGAAGCAACCAGTTGCTGCTATTGTTGTTGATAAGAAGGAGGATACTTCAGATGAGCAACGTGCATCACCCCCTCCACCCTCAACAGCAGTAGTTGAATCAACTACAGTATCCTCAACTCGTATCTCAAATGATACCCCCACACAATCATCAACTATCGATACAACACCAATTGCAATTGAATACTTTACAGCAAAAGCAATTATCGACGCTGAACTTAATACAATTCAACAACGTCAATTAGCAAAGGATAACATGCCCGAGGCACATTTACATTTTGATAAAATTGCACATACCGAAGCAGTTCAAAAAGCAGCAGAAATTGAGGAATTGATTAACGCGCCTCGTCCCGCGGCTGTTGAATACTTTACATCCATTAGTATCGAAGAGGAATTGAAGCGTAAAGCTATAATTGATGAAGAGAGTCAATTACCACCACCACCCGCGGTTGAATACTTTACCAATAAGGCAGCTGAGGAGAAGTTGGCAAGGGATGTAATGTTACAAGAATTAAAGGAGAATCCACCTCCTGCCTCTGTTGCTACCGAATACTTCCACAAGAAGGAAGAGGAACGTAAGGTTGAATTGGAGGCTATGGCGAACGAACCTGCACCTGCGGCTATTGAGTACTTCACCACCAAGGCAGCTGAAGAGAAGATAGCTCGTGATTTAATGTTAAAAGAGATGAATGAATCTCCACCCGAGGCAAGTGTTGCCACACAATACTTTGAACGTCAAGAATCCATCAAAGCTGCTGAACTTGAAGCATCTCGATTGGCTATTCGTCAAAAGTTGAAGGAGGGTGAGCGTATGGAGCCTCTACCCATTGATTACTTTACCAAATTGGGTGAAGAAGAGTTGGCAGAAAAAGCATTAGCACAACGTGAACTAAGCGAGAGTCAAATGCCAATTGCAGTGAAGAAGATGACTGCCAAAGCTACACAAGATAAACTTAAACGTGATAGTATGTTGAAGGAATTGAGTGAGGAACAAATGAGTGATGCTACACGACACTTTAAGAAACTAGATGATGACAAGAAGGCAAAGTTGGATGAGGCTAACCGTGAGGGTAGTAAGGATATTGAGTATATGCCCGCTGCCATTCAACGGTTTACACTTGCCGATCGTGAGTTGAAGGCTAAGAAGAAGGCTGAGTTGGACGAGTTGAAGAGTAATCCTGAACCATTGCCTGCTGCTCAAGAATTCTTTACTAACAAGGATCGTGAAGATAAGGCCAAGAAGGCTGCCGAGTTACAAGAGATGAAGGAGAACCCTCCTCCCGCCTCGGTTGCTACCGAGTACTTCCACAAGAAAGAAGAAGAGCGTAAGGTTGAACTTGAGGCTATGCAGAATGAACCTGCTCCTGCCGCTATTGAATACTTTACTACCAAGGCAGCTGAAGAGAAGTCCAAGCGTGACTTGATGCTCAAGGAGATGAATGAATCTCCACCCGAGGCAAGTGTGGCCACACAATACTTTGAGCGTCAAGAATCTATCAAGACTGCTGAGATGGAGGCTATTCGTTCCCAAGTTAAGGATCGTGAAGCAATGGAGCCTTTGCCTATCGATTACTTTACCAAGTTGGGCGAGAAGGAGACTGAAGAACGTGCCTTGTCAAGGAAGCGTTTGGCCGAGGAGAGTATGCCAATCGCTGTTAAGAAGTTTACCAAGGCTGATGAACTTGCCAAGTCTCAACCAATTGTTGTTGAACATGAAGAAATGAGTGTAGCAACACAATACTTCCATCAACAGGCCGAGGCTGAATTTGCAGCTGCAATGGAAGCTAAGAAGGAGGAGAAGGTTGACATTATGCCCGCTGCTATTCAAAAGTTTACCTTGGCGGCACGTGAGGAGAGTATGAAGAAGAAGATGGAGTTGGAAGAGCTGAAGAAGAACCCAGAACCATTGGCTCCTGGTGTTGCTCATTTCACCATGACTGCATAAGTCGTTTGTGATTTGAGATGATTGTATAGAAGTGTGTGAAAGGTGGAATATAATGTTTTTGTGTGTGATGGTGGAGTTATACGTTATTTTGATGGGAAAAGACTAGATATTTGTAATATAAATGAAAGAATCATGAGTGATAAAAGAGTGTCGTATATGATATACCTTTAATAGTCTGCTAACTCTTCATCAATCCTTCTTTGTGTATCCTCATCTATTGAACTCTCTTTCTCTTTACTACTAACTCCACAACTTTCCTCTAGCCAACACATAAACGGCTGTCTACACATTGGACAATGTATTGTAGCCTTCTCCTCAAGAGTATGCAATACGGTTCTCCTCTTCTTCTTCCATGATGCTATCCACCATTGAGTAACACAATCTCTATGAAAACAATGTGTGCAATGAGAATTACTCGCCCAAGATACTGCATCGTCAAGTTCATACTGTCCTAAACAAATTGCACAAAAGTGTGGTACCTCTCTTCTATTTGATTTGTTGTTGTTGTCATTAGTATCTTGTACTACTTTTTGTCCAGCATGTGGTATCTTAATGTGTGTATATCTGAATAACTCTGCAATGTTATCAGTAGTAGTAGAATTGGTTTCTTCCTCATTATTGTCTGTAGAGTTTGTTTCGTTCTGTTCATCGTGGTTTGATTGTGAATCGACGGTATTGCCTAGCTCGATATCCACCATATCATACTCGTCTTCTTCTCCCGATGATGTATCCGGTAGACGTTGTACCATATCTTCCTTTTGCAATACCTTTTATACAATGCAAAGGCACAAGTTAGAAACACATCATATGCACACACTTCTATGTCCCCCGACAATATATGCATAACTTACCATAGAAAAGTTCTCTAGCATACTTTCTATCTTCTCTAATGCTTCCTTCTTAGTGCTTTGGTATGTACTATATTCAGATATACATCAGATATGAGTTCTCATATGACAGGTACATATTGCAAAAGCACAAAACGATATACATACCTAGCAACATTTGATGGCTCCGGACTGATACGAGATTCTCTACTTTGACTCTCATGCCAGGGCACTCGTTCCCAACAAGTACATCCCATTCGTATTAACCTTGATCCAAATGCTCGTTCGAATATGAATACTGCTATAAATATCAATATTGGAAAAATGAATAATGAGAATGCAAATTCTGTTAGACCCATCGTACGATCGATTAGTATTAGTATATGAATATGATGGTAAAATTGATGTGTTTCTGTGCCGCCGGGATATCCTCGACTGTTCAGGTTGTTTGTGCTACTTAGTTATACTAACGGATGGGTTCTCTGTAATGGGGGTTGCATTATCAAGCTGAGAGAGCACATGATGTTTTATTCTTTGCAAAAGGCTAAAAGATAAATTACTGCTCAAGCGAGTCGTACATACCTGAAAAAAAAGTTGCTCAGGTTGTTTTATCTGACACGGAGGCGGTATCTGACAAGTATGTGTTATGTCTATCTATTATGTTCGGTAATCTATGTTATTCTATTCCCTCTTAATGTCGCCCTTTCACAACGCTATAGTTCTAAGTCTTGGTTTTCATCCCCAGTCAGACAAGGTAACTACTAGCTAGTACAACTCGGACAATACCAAGTTAATGGTAATGTACTAAGATCAACTCCAATACACTCTGCATGATGTGCCTTGTTACACCCTGATCTATCACAGCAAATTAGTTCTGTTTTGGTACAAATAAAAAAATGTGAGACATATACCCAAGAAAAGATAACACGACAAATAAACACTAAACTAACACGACTTGCCTCCGCCATTTCCACAAATAAAACATTCGTCCATATGAGTATCATCACTACTATCGAGATGGATTACATTCGATGTATCATTAGGTCCCTGCGTTGTCGTCTTCTTTTGTGGCTGTTTCTGAGCTATATTGCTAGCATAATTGTAGAAGGGATTCTGAGCAGAATAGAGTGTTGATTTATTCAACTCCTCCTCCTCGTTTCTTCTCTTCCTAGCCTCATTCAATTGTTGCATGAGTTGTTCCCGTCTCTTCTCCTCTAGTTCAGCCTGCTTCTTCTTGTATTCAACTAGCTGTTTCTTTGCTTGTTCAGCCTGCTTCTTCTTGTATTCAACTAGCTGTTTCTTTGCTTGTTCAATCTGTTCAAGTTGCCGCTTCTCTTGTTCAATTCGCCACTTCTCTTGTTCAAGTCGCTTCTTCTCGGCTGCTGCTCGCCGCTTCTCTTGTTCAAGTCGCTTCTCGGCTGCTGCTCGCTCTTTCTTAGCCTTCAATTGCTTGACCTGCTCCTCTTTCTCCTTCTGCTCTACACGGCGTCTCTCATCTCTCTCCTCGGCAGTTGAAGAAGGATACATTTCCATATCGATATCATTCCTAAGTTGTTTGTTCATACGAGTGTGACTGAAATCCTTCAGTGTCGAGTTGAGTAGTAGAGTCAACTCATCAAGTTGCTTCTTTTCTAAGTCTTTCAACTTCTTGTTACAAATTTCATTGGGTTCCTTCCGGGCTAATCGACGCCAATCTTCATCTCTTGCCATTCTCATTGGATCTATATCAATATCTCGAGAGAATCGAGATAACACTCCTAATTGCTTACACAAATCCCTATACATTTGAGCGACAACAGAATACCCACTGATTCGAGTTGTTCTTGGTGTCGCTGCCGCCTTGACTCTCCCACTACAAATCAGAAAGAGATGTCCTGACAAACCATCTTCTTTATTTGAGAATAGAGTGGTTCTTTGCTTGAAGTCATGAAAGATATACAGATTATCTCTGTCATCCTCAGTAACCAAGACATCACTTAGTGTCAAATCTGCAATTACAATGGCTACCTGATTGATTGGTACTTTCAATGTTGTTGTTTCCGATGGTGACGAGGATGACGCCATACTAACTTTTCCAAGGGGGTATCCACTATGCACTTTTTACGGAACCATTAACCAAGATTCGATTTGAGGGATACAGATATAGTCTTTAGTGGTAAATAAACTCCTTAGATATAATTACTTCCAACATAATTAGTTCTAACTTACTACCCCAATGGGGTCTTTAAAGAGTTTACACAACATGAAAACTGACATAAAGAGATTTTCACTTTGTCAAATGATCGATTGCCCGGCCGGCGGCCGAGCAACTGTGTTCACAACACAAGAAGCAGTGCTCATAGTTTGCAATATAACCATATAGATACACTAACAAATCAATCATGAAGTGTTCCGCTATCTTTATCGCCCTCGTTGGCGCCGTATCATCCAATTTTGTCGCTGCTGCCGACCATTCAAACATGAATATGCTCCGAGGTATCATTCCTGCTGAAGAGGTGAGTTTGTATGAGTATATAATATTGCAATAGTATGTTCGCCCTTGAGTATCAACTAAAAACTTTCCAACCTTCCAACCTGACTTTAGTTACTCGAGTTAGGCTGCCCTGAAGTCAGCCAATGCAGTGGAGGTACAGCACGTAATAGGATGGCACCTTGTAGAGGATTTTGTGATGGTGGTACTACCGATGGAACATGTACAGGAGCACCTGAATTATGTGATGCAGATCCCGATAACTTTAATTGTAATCATTGCTGTGAGTGTCCTGGAGACAGTGGAGGATCTGATACTGAAAGGATAACTGATAATAGTGGTTCAGGCAAGTGCAAGACTAAGAAGACGGAAGCTTCCGAAGATGTGGAGTACGAATTTGAGGAGGAAGGACAATCTTGTGACTGTAATACTAATGAGCAGTGTGATGAAGATGAGGAATGTAATCAGATGGAAAGTAAGTGTGGTGGTACTGATAATACTGATCCTGCGGAAACTTCTGAAGATGTTAAGGCCGAGTACCGATTTGAGGAGTAAGAGCTACTTGATGAGAGATTCGATTCCAATGAAAGAGGAACATTTAGAAATGTGTTTGCAATGTAAGTTACTGTAATTGTAGACGTTAAACCATATAAAAACGAGTACCTATAAGAGATAGATGTACGGCATTATTATAAAGCGGAATCAAAGTAGTAGCACATCATATGTTCGATACTGAAAGATGAGTGGATGTCTATTACTTTACTCTCAGTACAGACACAGATAAGGACTGTCTCGTATCTCAACATATCAAGAAACTACATTTAACTCTATCAATCTACTCAGACTCAGATCATCCATCCTACCACACAAACAGCATCACATTTCAACATCTTACTCAACCTTCTCCATACCAAGAAACTTAAGATGATTAAGCATCTTACCATACGCAACCCACAAGTTAGGTTCACTCTGATATGGTACGCCATACTCCTTACATGTACTCTCAACGACATCTTGAATGTATGCATAATTCGTATGACATATCGAGGGGAATAAATGATGTTCAATCTGATGTGACAAGCCTCCCGAGAAGTGATTCCAAAACCATGAACCGGGTGACCAATTGACTGATGTTTGACATTGTACTGCTGCCCAATCATTGTAGGGTACCTCTGGTACGGCTGCAGCCTTCTTGTTTGAGTTCATGATACTTGATTCAAATGCCTCCTGACGTGTCTTTTCCATGGGTGTATTCCCTGCCATTGTTGATGGTTTAATAACAACCTTGTCCTCCTTTTCATTACCACTTGCATCATTTCCACCCTCCTTCTTCTTATGGCCATAACTAACACCCTCAATAACATGATTTACAATAAACATTGTAGCCAACAATTCACCACATGCCAAATGTCCAATAACAAACAAACCAACACCCTTCCCCACACCATGAAAGTAGATTGGTAATCCCATCATATATATCAAAGTAATAAATTTCATTATCCAAAATCTACAAACATTGAATAAACTACCATATCGTACAGTTGCATCAATATGGTATAATTTTTTAGAGGTTGCAACCTCGTAATCTTGTTGGAATACTTTGGCCAATGTCATTAATGCAAATAGGAAGGGTGCATATATATGTTGATATCGGTTGTACCATGATGGTGTGTGTAATGGGTGCATCCTCATTAAGGGGAAGGAGGAGAATACGTCTGGATCAGATTCCTATGTGTGTGGTGTGGTGTGAGAGTGAGGTAGGATGGGGGCGGTGAGACGAAGAGTCAAGGAACAACACATAAAGCACCACACAACACGAAAACAAACAGACACATACCTGATCCTTCTCTTCAATCTTAACATCCTTCCCATCACCATCTCCACACTTCCTACTCTCTTCAACTTCATCCAACACATTTGTATATGGATGATGTCCCAACATATGTTGTATCTCCCATGTAAATGCTGAGGCGCCAATCATATCCAATGTCCAACCGGCTACCTTATTAACTAACTTCGATTGTGAGAAGGCACCATGATTACCATCATGTTGTATATTGGTACCAATCATTGCCGCGAAGCATCCCATACTAATAGACCACATTATTGCAATTGAGAAGGAAGTGGTAGTAGTATACATTTTATATAAACTATACCAAAAACCAAGTAGTAAAATAATTGCCTTGATATATATCTCGTAACTACCACGTCTATTCAAATTACGTTCCTCTAACCTCTTCACAACACGTTTTTTTAACACCTTATAAAAATCGGAATTCCATGAATAGAATGAATTATTATATGCATTCTTTTCCATTGTACCAATTGTTAATTTTTTGATAAGAGAATTTGGTACACCGCGGGGATGGTATGTTTCGAATAACGCTGTGGCGTCTTTACCGGCTGCCAAGAGGATTAAGTCACCACCTGGGTGTGACTTTGCAAATTTTGTAATATCTAGTACTACATGTGGTTTATTTACTTGGCCTGTTGAATCAAGGGAATGGATTGCACACCATGCTGAGGATGGTGAATTGTGTTGAGCTAATTCGGACTTTGTTATTATTTTTTGATTTGGTGGGGTGTCGTCTTTGTTGACGATTGCTGGATCAGCGGTGGCGGTGGAGGATATGGGAGCTTTGCACATGGTTTGTTGTATCTATTATTAGAGGTCTATTGCAATAATATTAAAGCGTGGCGGAGTTTGCTAGGAGTAGCGAATCTCCATAGCCAATACCTACCTAGCAAGCTTTACTCTTTATGCTGTGCTGGCGGGTTTAAGATGGCGAAGCAACGTGAATACTCTCTGTCGTAAGCCGTACTATGCAATTATTTCCAAATGGTACAGTCGTATGGTAAGGCGCTAGCTAGATATTGCATTGGTATACCGTTAGTAGCATAGATATATTGAAGCAGTAACACTGTTGCAATTGTTGGAGTTATACAAAAGAGTTCCTTAGGAGTTATAAAACCTAACAAACAAAACAAAACAATCTACATCATTCATAAAAATATGCTTCGTACTGTTCTTCTATTCATCAGTGCATATAATATATCTTGTGTATTTGCAATTCAGTCTGATTTTCAACAAGGACATGTTGTTGACTACACTGCTACTAACAATAATAAAATTACATCGCATCTTCCTACAATCATTAACGACAACAATGAGGATACACTACTAAAGTTTTCAATGGATATTAAACATGTCCTACATGACCTACGTGCAGCAGAGAATGATCCAAATATACCATCACATCTACTCGGTACCAATACCTGCCTATCATATTCAAAAACATGGACATTGGATGATTGGGAATACCACAACAGTCGTAAAAGATATTATCGTTACTTAAAAAGTATACCAACTAGTCGATTGATAAAACGCATATGGCCACAGCAATGTACATTATTAGTATGGACATTATTGAGTATATGGATTGAGGGGAATATATTACCATTCAAACCATCAGTACCATTGAGTGCATTAAGTTCAATTAGTACCTTCGTGGCGTTTTTGCTAACACTTAGGAGTAACTCGAGCTTAGCTAGGTTGATTGAGGCAAGGAATCATTGGTCAAAAGTTGTATTGAACACACGAGAAATGGCAAATATGATAATGGTATTCATCTATCCTATAGATAAACAACTTGCATTAATACTTGGACGACATGTCTCTCTGTTTGGTTGGCTATTAAGAAGTGATTTGCAATTTGTCAGAGCTGATAAGGATAGAGCTGATAAGGTGGAATTGGTTCGAACAATGTTACCAAATAGACAAGATGCGGACTATGTATTATCCCAACGTCAACCTCCCGTGGCAATTATAACAAGGATACGACAAGTTTTGGCACATCTTGGTAAGACACATCGATTATCAACAGCAGAAGAAATTGCGATAGAACATATAGTACATGCACTTAGTGATTCAGTAACAAAGACGGGTACATTGAGAGCTGCACCAATACCAACACTCTACACCTCACACACGAGTAGACTATTAGTATTCTATTTGAGTTGTTTACCTACCGCATTGAAACTCAGTGGACTTGATACAATAACAACGACTATACTAACAATGGTTATTGGCTTTGCTATGATCGGTTTGGATGAGATTAGTCATCTATTCGAACAGCCCTTTCGAGTTATACCAATGTATCAAATGAGTAAGAGAAGTACATTAGCTGTCGCTGATGCGTTTACATGTCAACCGCCGTCATTAGTTGGTGAGATAATACATGATGATGAAGTATCAACCTTGACTCAGAGAGAACTCACATCGTATTGGAGTAGTGATGATATAAATAAGGTGTCTGACAATCTAATGGAGTAAGGTCAGAAGTATACATAGTAATCTAAAGAGGAATTTAACAGCTCATTCTAATTTAGACTGATTGGATAACTACGATTGCAATGTATCACTTGGCGGTGGCGTTGGTGGATTTCTACAACTGTTCTGATCACAACATGTACTACGATCAGGATACAGATTCATTACCCATGTTGCAACTGTGCCACCACAGTCTGTGTTGTCAGAACTTCTGGGACAATCAGCTACACAATCACCAAGTTGGTAATAATACTTTCCAGTGTTTCCTGGCTCTTCACCTTTGGCATTAGATACACAAACATCATTCCGTATCCATGATAACTTTTCACTGCAACATGTTGCTAGATCATCATATAAGGTTGTTGATGAATCCTTGGGGAATTGACCACTACATGGCAATTCACCGATACAGCTTTGAGAACATCTCATCTTGGAGGTATCGTAGTAGTATTTGTTACTGTATTCTCCATTGGACATTGTGTCGCAGTATTCAGGATTGTCTCTACCTGAACAGCAATCTTCGACATTAGCATAGAGAGAAGTAGACATGCTTGGCACTTCTTGACACTCGGGCGGTGCCTCCGGAGATGTAGGGGTACAATCCTTGACACATAATTCATTTGGTTGAGTAACTCGAAACCACAAGTTGGTAACTTCTCCTACACTTCGACTCTCACAGAATTCTTGTGTCGATGAACTTGCACCACAACATGCTGTAATGTTAGCATAGAGCTTACTACTAATGATAGCTCGGCCACATACTTCCGAACCTTGACAATCATCAGTATCCTTGATGCATAATCCAGTATTCCTAGAATCTAGAAAGTACATACCAGTGCCTGTTGATATTGCAAGTGATTGGTCTTCACAATAGGCAGTATCAAGGTATGATAATTTGGCTTGACAACAACTTTTTGTGGTGTTGAATAGATATGTACTACTATCAATACGGACACCGTTGCATATACCATCTCCAGGTTGCGGAGGTGCGTCTGATATTGGACAATCTTGGAGACATTTATTATTGTTCGGCCAGGAACCGAGGTAGTACTTGTTCGTTCCAAGATACTCCTGTATGTATAGATGAGCGAGGAGGAACGTGGATATTGATTCAGTCTGGGTTTACACACGGACAAAAGAATTGCATTACATAACACAAAGTCAATCAGTACATACCTCTCCAACTGATGTTGCACGACAGTAGTTTGTACCCAATCCAAATGTAGTATCCTCACAACAGTCATTAGCACTCTCATACAACTTTGTAGTACCATCTGCACCATTAGCACAGACACTACCATCAACATCATTATCATTCGGATTACAATCCCTTTTACATATATTACCACCACCATAACTAAACCAATAATTAGTATAACTTCCTGACGCTTCACAATATGGTTTACTAATGTAGGATGATAATGATGCACAGCATGATATAATATCAGGATAGAATTTGGTATTGTATGCAGTATTTCGTTGACATACTTGATTTGATGGACAGTTCACTTCATCTAAATCTTTGATACAATATCCTCGAGAGAAGTCAACGTAGTATTTACCTGTGCCTATAAAATTTGGGTCTGAATGTTTTAAGTGGAGTGGAAAGAAGGAGGCATACATAGATAGACATATCATGTGAGCAAGGTAGGCCGGCCAATAGAGATTAAACATACCATAAAACCAAACTTCTTCACACACATATAAATAAACGTACCTGAATTACCAACACAATAATCTAAATCTACCAAACTTCCCACTCCATCATTACAACAACTAGTAACATTCTCATACAAATTATTAGTCTGCCATTTTTCAACCAATATACCACCACATACATAATCAACACCTACTAACAATAATTCACTACCAATATCACAATCTTTAACACATTTATTATTCCTTGGATAATATAAATTACTACCAGTATAAATACCAGCAAAACTATCCGAGTTTGATATACAAATATTAGTAATTTGTGATGATAATTTTGATGAACAACAATTAAATGCTGTGGGGTAGGTTGTTTCCCATGAGGGTGCTAATCCACCACAATCTGATATTGAATTTGAAGTAGTTGAAGTAGTTGTAGTAGGGCAGTCTCGTACACATTTATTATTATTAGGCCATGATCCTCTATACCAATTATTACTCCCAACTGGTAGCGATGGTGGTGATGGTGTTGGATTTGACGGCGTCGGTCCTGGCGGCAATGGAGGTCCCGGACCCGGAGGCGGAGGTGCAATACCCAAACATTCATTCAATACCCACGGATAATATATCTCACAACATTCTCGTTTATCAAATTTAACAACTGGTTCAAATGGTGATAAGACGCCACATAACATTACCAAATTGTCATTAATTATTGATTGATCATTAGAGCAGTATCCTTGGAGGTTACCTATCCATGATGCTGGGAACCATTCTAGTGATTCTCCGGGTGTACCGTCGCATGTTGATTGTACTTGATTTATTAGGATTGATAAGAGTAGTAGTATGGTTTGTTGTAGGGGGAAGAAGAAGGTTGTTATTTGTTTCATTTTTGTTGTTGTGTGTGTTTTGTTTTGTTAGTTTTATGACCTCTGGTGTGTAATGACCACTAGATACGTTGCAATCGATAACAAAACTGCTCTCTAGCTGTTTTGCAGTACTAAGCTGCTACGTATGGCTTCATATCAACGCCATTCTTCTATAATTTATTAGTCGGCCTATTCACTCTCCGCCGCCAATACACTCTCATAATTTTTAATTATCGTAGGTACTTCTCGGGTATCTACTACAGCCCCTTTCATGTCATTATTTTGCGAAGCGAAGGAGACAGAAGACTCCTTTATAGGTAATCGAGGCTCGGTTCACTGGAAACCAAGATTACACTGCGGTGTTGCTGATGCTGCAGGGCCCTACTACTAGGAATGAAGGGACTATGTTCTGTGTATGAAAAGGGGTGGAAATCCTGGTATGACCTAGACGATGTCGCGTTGTAGTTGTAATTGTAGACATCAGTTGCCACAAGGCATGGTAGTCTTTTAGCTATGAGCATTGTTGATTGCAAATTGCACATAGAATAGGCGTACTCCTAGGCTGGTAATATAAGGAGTTGATACTATACTACAATTAGAAGTCCAGAGGATACCTATTACTTGAACATGAGCATTATACACTGACACTGACACTCTCTTTGTATCCATTATCTATTGTGATGATGCAAAATCCTGGCTGTTTTGTGTTCTAAAGCAACAAAATGATACTACTTACTTGTTTGGCAAACTCTTGATTCACAATCATAAACCCCCCCATCAATTTCCTCTCTCATATGTGGCCGTCTTTGTTAAAGGTATCCTAAACTCTACCCATAAATAATCTTATGCCATATACATCATGCCTATTACTCTGGTTGAATAGTTGCAACCAATCCACGTTTACTCAATTGTCGAACATACTTCTCAGCCTGTTTCTTATGACATATATCCACCGTAACAACACCCTCACTACGTGCCCTAACACATATATCAAATGCCGTCATTCTCGTTATTGGAAAAACTTTTGTTAATTCTCGTGCTACACGATCAGGCATATATTCGGAATTATGAAACATAACACGCCATAATTGTTCTGGTTCTTCTTTTTCTTGTGTTTTGGTTGTTGTATCTTCTTTTTCACGTGTTAGTAGTTTCTTCCCACGACGATAGGCTCGTCCTAGTAGGCTTTGTTGTTTCATTTGCAATATCTCTACAGAATCATCCGTTGTTGTATCTGCATAGTTGATGATATCAAATTCTAATAAACTTTGTTCCATTTGCAATAGCTCTATGTTATCAGTTGTTGTTGTACTCTCTGCATAGTTGATGTTTTGTTGCTTTGATATTAAAAGAGGAGTCGGCGCCGCCGGCATCAGATAGGCCACAGCTACATTATGGATGATACAGAAACAGGTCAGGAGTATGGTCACGGTATTAGAATTCATTACTAATATAGAAGGAAGCAATGGTGATGGGAAAAGGTGAATGCTCAATGCTTTTTGACAAGGATACCAATACCGGCTAACTTTTGTGAGAAAAAAATCTCAACCAATCAATCTATTTGTTTCTCCAATAGTGGATAGACCATTAGACAATTGCACATTATACCTATATATTAAAGTAATAATGAGAATAATAACAGGAGATGAATGCGGTCTATTAAAAGAAGTAATACCAGAATTATGTCGTCCTTCCTCTTCCTCCACATCAACGAATATACATGCAGGTAAAGCACGTCCATCTGCTACATCTATCCAAGCAGCTGCCTCTTCCTACGGTACTGCTAATGAAGGAAATAATCAATTACAGAATGGTATACAAAGATTAGAAACAGGTCACAATATCCAATCTCGTGAACGGGGTATAATCTCTTTATCATTCCTACCTCCTCCAACTTCTTCTAACAACGAACAACAGTCATCATCAGAATTCAACTTTGCAGCATTGCGTACCAATGGTATAGTAGAAACATGGAATGGACAACGCATAAACAATAGTAATGATGATGAAGTTAATGTTACTTCTGCTAGGTATAAAAAGTATGATGGATTAGTAAAAGGTATCTTGCCTGATCAACAGCAGAGTAGTGGCAGCAACACTAATAATAAAGAGGGGAAGGACGTGTCAGGTAGTGACAATGAAGATAAAGAAACTCAAGAAAAGAAGACTAAAGGATGGTATACAAATCAACCAATACGACCAATAGGAATGGTATCCAACTATTCTCCTTCTTCTTCTAATTCTACTTTCACAACAAATCCAATATTGGCAACATGTGATTCAATCGGTACCATTTCCTTAATCAATACAAACAAATTATCGGATGGTGTTATTTCTACCTATAATGCATTTGATATTGACACCACTTCATCGTCGTCATCAACTGGAGGAGGAAGTAAGTTGCCAACACCAAGTTCATCGAAAAACAATTCAAACTCAATACACACATTAACATATACTAGAGGTCGGTATGCCAATGTTAGTATTACAACTAGTATTGCAATTGATAGTTCAGGTAATGGTAATGAATGTAAATTGGCAGTGGGTGGACGTGAACGTGGTGTTCGTTTATTAGATTTGGAAACTGGAAAGTTACTTTGGAAGGTAAGTTTTGATATGAGGAGAATGAGGAGTGTGTGCACAAGATCTAGATTGTCTTTCTGTTCATATATGCTTCAGAATCTCACAAACTTTTACTATTCGAACACCTTTGTTCTTCCATATCAAAAAACAAATCATATAGGCTAAGAATCTACCACCCGATCCACAAACTTTATTACAACAACCAATGTGGACAACGTCTATTCAATTCCTACACACTCCAACATCGGCTATATCAAGTGGTAATATTCCAAGTAATCTATTGGCAACTGGAAGTGCCTACAAACAAGTTCAAATCTATGATATTCGAGTCTCCTCTGGTGGAAGTGGTGCCGCAACATCGACACGTCGTCCGGTATTATACACACCCGATGAACTACTATCCCATCGTATAACATCTATATGTCAACTAAACAACAATGGTAATACAATAGCAGTCGGAGACACAATAGGTGATGTACACTTACTCGATATGCGTAAGATGCATTCCGGTAAACCATCCCATCGTAGCCGATACAATAACACTTCATCCAAACACAAGGCCAAGGAAGAGATTGGATTAGGACGACTCGTAGGCCCGGGTGGGTCAATTAAACAATTATATGTCCATCCTACATTACCTATAATATCATGTGTCGGATTAGATCGTAAGCTTTGGACATATGATGTAAATAGGCATAAGATGATTGATTGCATCTATTTGAAACAACGATTGAATTGTATGTTGGTTTGTGATGATGAGAGTTGGAATGTTACGAATGACGAGGATGAGATTGATGAAGAGGAGAATGGAAGTAGTATGAATGTCGATGATTTGGAGGTTGAGGATGAAGTTGAAGATTATGTCAATTCGGACGACGACGATGATGAAGAAGATGAGGTTGACAATGGTCAAGTTGCAAAGAAGGAAGAGAGTAAGAGTGGTAGTAGCAGTAGTAGTGACAGTAGTTCAGGAGAAGACGAGACTGAATCAGAGTCTGGCAGTGGCAGTGAAGAAGAAGAGGAGAATGTAGTGAGTAAGAAGAGACGAACGAAGTAGATATTGAAATGTTATGTACCACTACCACTTTCTATAGGGTCACGAAGCTTCAATCTTCATGTTTCTCTAGCTTAGTTTATTTCGCTTGCCATTACTGTCTCCACTCACAAGTACCCCTCACTCTCTTTCTACAATCTACATCTCCTTTGCTGTTGACTCAGTACTCCATTCATTCATCTGTTGCAGAGCCCTCTGCTCCATCCATCTCTCTCTCTCTCTCTCTCTCTCACACAAACACATAGGCCATTTTCTTTATCTGATCATCAACTTACTCTTCATCGTAGGTTGTAGGGCCCTCTGCAGCAGGATAGGAGACATCTCCATTTCCAGCAGAACCCGACGTAGCCTCAATTCCGGTAGGAAGAAGCCCATATGTGAAAGTGTAAGCGTTTCCTTTATCACTACCACATTCATCAAAGTCCCCAAACTCATCCTCCGTTACAATCCACGCATATGTACCTTCTGGTAGATCATATGATAATGTGATATCGGTAGAAGAATCTGCATCATTAGCAGTCACATTCTGAAGAACGAATCCGCTTTCACAATCGAAAACACCTGTACTTGTTGCATTAGAAGCTCAAGGGCAGTAAGAGGACCACCTGTCCAGTCAAACTTGAACCAGTCAAGGTCACGGAAACTAATCTTCTTTCTACCCTCCTTAACAACATAAGTGGAAATTGTACCACATACAGGTTCCCCAGGTTCAATACTTCCAAAGTCTGGTGGATCGTAGTTGCAACCTCCATTGACTGTATCAGGTTCATCAGTACGGCACTCTTCACCATCGGCAAAGCAGAAGGGTTCAGGGTTAGGTAACAATTCTTCAGGAATCTTGGTGAACAAGCCCTGGAAGGCCACAGCATCCATTGGTTGCCCAGGCTTAAGAAGATTGGCATGCAATACACCATCCCTATCGATGCTCCCCTCGATTGTTGCAGAGGAGGATATCGATGCAGCACCAAAGCTGCATGTACCATCTTTGTCATTAATGAAGCCAATCGATAATGCTGTCGTAATGCTGTCATTACTGTCAAAGATGGATGTCAATTCAAGAGTATCAGTCTCAGAATCAACATTAAAGATGAATGATTGGTCAGGAGTGCAAATAGTCTCGAGGATGCCATTTATCTTGCAAATAGGTCCATCAAATGCTGACCATGAACCATTGAGGAGCTCGGCACATGATTCAGTCTCGTCAGAACTAGAAGAGGTAGTAGTAGTTCCAGTTCCCTTATATTCTGTGAGCAGACATGGACCCTTGCAATTCACGACGACGCATCTGACCTTTAACAGTCTGGAAGTTGCGGCGTTGGCCATCTACCGATTTAGCGGTGACGACGGCAAGTGCTAAGACTGTAGTAGTATACTTCATGATGATAATAGGTAATCTGTTCTGGGTGGGGTGCCGAGCGTTGAGAATGTAATGATATGCATCCAAGATGATTCATCATCGACGGAGTGAAGAATTGATAAGGGACGTAGGAGATGTCATGTATCGAGAAGATGCCATATGATATGTT